>Ga0116227_10006985_pt1 | contig 22422 bp, 12 predicted proteins | sample S1TSphgellanicum_FD_89693 | JGI IMG/M metagenome (GOLD analysis project Ga0116227, IMG submission 89693) | Host-associated microbial communities from peat moss isolated from Minnesota, USA - S1T2_Fb - Sphagnum magellanicum MG | ecosystem: Host-associated > Plants > Peat moss > Unclassified...
AACACAAAAAAAAACAGGAAATGGTGCTGATTTTTGGAAACAAAAATAAAAATAAAAAAAAACTGGACCCAGAATTTTTTTTTTAATTAAAAAAAAAAACCAAAATTTAGGGATTTTTTTTTTTTTAAAAAAAAAAAAAAAAAACCCAGACTAGAACCAATGGTTAATCAGAGGTTAACTGACAATTAACCGTCAGTTCTGGTTTGGATTACTCAGAACCAGAGTGGAACATGGTCTAATTTTTAAAACCAAAAATGGACCTTTGGTAGCTCCCTTTTTTTTGTTCAATGTTTTTGGCACTTAGAAATTACAAATCCCACATTGGGCTTTGGTATGTTTGTGTTGGGTCCTATGACCTTCACATTGGACTTCACCAATTGCCCATTAGATTTGATTACTTCCACACTAGACTTTGTTGTTTCTTACTAATCAAACTTGCCAAATTCACATTGCACTACATGTGCTAATGTATAGAGTTGAGTCCTAGTCCAAGGAACACACATTTACCACCAAGTTTAATTGGCATGTAACAAATGGACTTTGTGGAATGTGTGCAACATTTTATGTGTAGTTGACTCGTGCGCATTTTGGCATTAAAGCATCTCCACCAACATCAACTATATGTCAAATTGTGGATGAAGTAAGCATTACAATGGTATGAAATTGGATTCGCTCCAATAAATTTGTGCTAGGTATTAAAGGTTTTTTTAAATCCCTTAAAAAATGATTATTTCTAGTTGACCAAGCATAGTGATTGGCCACACATTTATTGTTATAGATTGGTTGACTATAAATAATTTCCAACTAGGGGCCAACAATTACATCCTCGGTTGAAGAGGCAATTTGATGAATAGGACAAAAAAAACATTAAAGAAACATATTATAACCATAGACTACAAAAAAAAACATGAAGAAAATGTCTTTGTGGTCTTAGTAAAGGTCAATAATGTAGTATGTAGTAAGAGATTACTTTTAGCGAAATTGTCATCTTGAAAAAAGATTAGAAAACAAGGAAAGAAAACACAAATAACAAAGGATTTTTGAAAGGGTACTTGCCATCTTTGAGTTACTATAGTACTTGAAACAACATTGTGTCCATGGGAATGAAATTGTTTTTAACTACTTGAAGATGTCTTCCAAAGTGTTCGACATGCAATTGTTTGCATCGATGATGTTAATTATTGATAGTTTAATTTTCTCAATTGTCCTTCTCTTTGAATTCTTTGAAATATCTATTGACAAATGCATTGTTAACAATGGGTTGTTGTTGTGTTCAAGGTTGAATGTTGATAGTGGGTCCTATTAACAAAGAATGTAGGTTAGAAAAGTCCATTTCATTCAACATTTGACTCTTCACTTACAAGGTCCACTTCATTAATGTAATACTTCTAGGGCTAGTCTCAAACAAGTCCTTCCAAATAACTTTGATTTGTATTGATTTTTTTTTGGGATGTTTAATCAATTTACATCTACAAATCAGTCGAATTCAAATGTCTTGAGGTCATTTACTAGGATTGTAACTCTTAGTAAATAAAAGCATTGGAAAAACGTTTGTTAAATTGAAGTAAGATATAATAATGGGGCTTAGTTTTTGAAAGAATGTTAGAAGCAACTATAGCTATTACATATGGTGTTATGGTAGATCAACTTTTGGGACCAACTCAAGTTAACATTGGTAAAATAAATTCCAATTTCAAAAGAAAGTATCATTTGTTGTCTATAACAAATTTTGTGGGGGCACATGTTTTTTACCCTTTTGGAGACTCTTGTAATGTAAAACTCTATAGCAACATTTGGCATCTAAAGCCTATTTCTAATCATGTTAATATTCTTCAACTTTTGAATATTAAGTTTGATTGTTTCCCCATATGTAACTCAAGTTACTTGTAATGTAGTATGCAAATTCAAGTTAAAGTTGCAGATTGTGATTTAAATTAAAAGATTTAATTCATTCAATTTTTTGGATTACAAACATTTCAAAAATGGAGAATATTCAATGATTTCAGTTAGATTGGCAACAAAGAATAGTCACCTCAAACTCAAAGATGGAAGATTTGTTTATTGTTGTGTGTTGTTGATTGCAAAAATCGAGGCTAATTGCATCTTGAGCTATGGATTGATTTTTGAAAATGTTAAAATACTAAGTTTTCATTGGTTTCAATGCAAATACACACATCATGTGATGCCAATTTGATTCACCCATCATGCTAAGAATTGAGTCAACATAAAAGGTCACATTGGTGGTCCTCCCCCTTTGAGGTACTTTAGACTTTTTGGGTTTTGCATCACATGTTATTTCCTTTTTCTTTAATCATGTGACAACTTATAGTGGGACTATGTTGCATTTTACATTCAATAATGGGGTTTTTTGTACAATCATTCAAGTCAAGGTCAATGCTAAAGATTCATGCTAATATATATGAATATGGGTTGATAATAGGCACTACAAGTAATTTACAATTTATAATTTAATATAGAATTTAAATTTTAAAAAAATTTAAAATTATAAATGCCACATGTGATTACAAATTTCATTGGTTTCCTTGGATAAGTTATATAAAATTTTAATTGGAAAAAAACATTAGGTGGGTCCAAGATGAAAGACAATCACATTAAAATGTGAGTTACATTCACTTTCATCCAACCAACATTTAGCTTATGTGGCAAAATAACGTACAATTAGTTTTTATAATTAAAATATGTAGTGGCATTTGCTTATGTGGCAAAATCATTTACAACTAGTTTTTACAATTAAAATATGTAGTGGCATTTGCTTATGTGGCAGAATCATTTACAACTAGTTTTTACAATTAAAATATGTAATGACATTTCCTTATGTGGCATGGCCATTTGCAACTAATTTTATGACCAATATGTGCGGACACCTAAGTTTCTTTTACCACTACAATGGTGGCATGTGGCAAACTCCAAATTGAACAAATGGCACCACATTGCCTACTTAGCCTAAATTGCTTAGCATAGATTATGATATATGGGTCCAAATTCTTTAAGGTGTACCACTAAGGACACAAAGGACCTAGTCTTTAATGGAGTCCTTTTTTGTCCTATATTTTGATCCCCATCAATATTATTGAATCAAAATGTGTCAAATATTTTATAAGTTCCATGTTTTATACCACTACAACTCCAAATTCCATCATTTCATCCATTTTGTGTCTTTACATGGTCAAATATGACTATATAAAGGAGTACAAAAAGGGTGACAATGTGACATTATTTTGGTACTCCTTAAAAAATTTGGACCTAAATAGGTTATAATAGTAAAGATTTGAATCAAATCCCTTCATTTTCACATTGACAAACATAATATTTACCATCACACCAACCATTTTGATGTAATATGAAATGGGACCATATTTAATAAACAACTTTGCTAACCTCCCTAAATGACCTACTCAACTTACTTGAGGGTTGCCTAGATTATTAAAAATATTTTATTTACTTAAAGGTGTTGTTGTCACAACCCTAACTTCATGTTCATGATTAAGTGTGTTTAGGAGTGAAACATTGCACTTTCACAAGTGGGGGAGAATGTAAGAGATTGAATCCAATGACTCCCAAGTGCATTCCCACTTTGGGAGTTGCACTTGTGTGGAGTCTTGAATATTCAAAATGTTGGTTGAAAGGGTAAACAAGCACCAATTTGAACCCCCAAGATACCATTGGAAATGTATTAAAGTATAGATGTTTAGAATGCCCTTGCATATTTTGTTTAAACCTAAAATGTATGAGTTATGATCAAAAGAAGGGTTGGGAATCAAATTGAAAATTTGACTCCCAATCACAAATCCTTTTAGAGTAGGGGTAAAATGAATTTCTATTGGAGTGTACAATAATACACCGTTGGAAAGATATTTTTAAGGGCTAAAAGATATTTTCCTCACATGCTCAAAAAAAGTTTTATTTATGAAAATAGGAGCATCCAAAGTTTCGGGACAACGAGAGTCCCAATTTTGGGACTCCCACTCGGGAGTCTTAAGGAAAAAATGCCATTTGGATGTAACCCCCATGGAGAGTCGCATATTATACTATAGGGAGGGGAGTGGTGCCTCTTCAAAGGTTGCAAGCTATGTAAAACTTGAGTTTGACATTGTCCTTAGTAAGTCCACCACACCACTTGTTCCTAACTTGCACAAATTACCCTTTGTTTGGTTGTGCAGGTTGAATTCATATCGAACTTTTACTTGTGAGTTCGTCCTAATCCCATTTTGGAACTCCAACACACCCACTTACCCCACAAGTATTACAAACTAAGGAAGATGCCTCAATTTTTATTTATTTTTGGTTGTTTCACTTGGTCCACATTTGGGTTTCTCAATTAAGAATATGGGGGTGTGCCAATTGCTTAAGCTACCTAAGTTACCTAAGGCCTACCAAGGTTACTTAATGGCCTATTTAGAGGTTGCCTAAACTAATTAGGGTAATTATGAACCTACCTAAAGGCTACCTAAACTACTTAGGTTACCTAGGGGTTAGTAAGGTACCTAAGGGCTATTTAGGGTACCTAGGGGTTGTTTAAAGGTTACTTATGCTACTTAGGGGCCACCTCGAAATTGCCTATACTACCTAAGGTATTTAAGGGCCTACATAAAGATTGTTAAGCTACCAAGGGGTTGTTTAAAGTACCTTAGGGCTTACCCAAAGGTTGTTTAAGTTATTTAGGGGTTATTTGAGGGTTACCTAGAGTTTGTTTAAACTATTTAAGGTACTTGGGGTACTTGGGTCCATTCACAGTTGGAGTACAAAAAAAGGAAAAAGGACTACATGACTTTCTTAGAGCTACATTTTACAAATAACATTTACATGATACAAATTCTAGTGAAAAAAATTGAATAGTCCAATATAAATAATTCATGTGGTGGTGGTGATTTTTTACATGTGTACATAAATGTGCATGAATATTTTGGTTTGCAAGTAGAAACATAGAAAATGTAAAAATGGGTTTATAAAATCAACTAAACATGTTTTTTCACATTATTATTTCCTACACATGTGACGTGCATCTAAAGCTAGAAAATTTGAACCTAATGGATATAAAAAAGTAGCCAAATTATTTAATAGAGGAATCATTTCCATTGCAACCTGTTGTTTCAAAATTTCAAGATTTTGAAATTTTCATGTGATTTTATTTTTCATCAAATTGACATAATGAACATGTACTTGCATAAAGGGAAGCATGGGTTTCTTATATAAAAAGTTTGAAATCAATTGCATCATTTTATGCATTCCTTTGCATTCTTTTAACAAAAAACTATAATATGGACACTTGATTCCTTTCAAGTCAAAGGACTCACGGAGAATTCTATACAACATCCAATAATTTTTGGATTTCTTTTTATAATTTATTTTTTCAATACTTTAATTGTAGGAACATAAAAATACACCATAGTTGTAATATATTAGACACTACGAAAATCTAAAATTACCTTTTAAATTCATTTTTTAGTTAGACACTCATTTTTGGAACCCTAATCTAGGGGCCTATTAAGGGCTACTTAAATTGAATTATGATACCTATGGGCCTACCTAGGTGGTCGTCTAAGCAACCTAGGCTACTTGAGGGCTACCTAGGTTGGGTAATGTACCTAAAGGCTACCTATATTTAAGGTACCTAAAGGCTACACACTAATAGAAGATCAGCATTTTGCAACTATCATTTGCAATTTATTTTAGTTGCAAATGACATATGCACTTATTGTTTTCAAATGAAAATTGCCATAATTGTTCAAAACAAGTCGCACACAATTTTCAATTGCATGCAATAGTTTACATTTGACATGTGTATATGGTATCATTATACACTTTCATTCATCATATTCATGGAAGGCCAATTACATATATGACATGTAATTACATGCAATTAAAATGATCCTCTTTTGTATTATGACATGTGTTTATGATTTTTGCAAATTATTTTTTACAAGTGGCAATTTTAAGCTTCTTTTGATAATTAATTGATTAATTAAATCTAATTTCAATCATAGCATATAATGTGGACATGTGGCATTTATAGAAAATGTTGACACATGGTACTTAAATAAAATGTCAACACATGGCACTTAAGTAGATAAATAGATAAGCCTATGGAGGTAGGTAGGTAGATAATTTGGGTTGATCCTATTTCATTTTGAGTTTATCCTTTAGGGCCAAACCTTTTATAATGGTTTTTCCCAAATGTTTTTAAAAAAATACTTCTTATGCAAGTAATTATATAATTTACAAACTTGAAAGGTAGGACAAACAATATGGAATAAATATTTCAATTGCATCATGGTTAATTACAATTTAGTTGCAACTATTACCTAATAGTTAAATATTATACTAACATGGTCTACCTACTAGCTTAGATTAGGTCTATGCAAATATTTTATAATATTATAGTGTTATATATATAGCTAGGTTAGGTATATTAACATAGGCCACTATTTTTATGACAAATGTCCATTTAAATTTGTACTTCATTAGTTCCACACAAGTTGCAAAAAATTGGTTGCATATGATAGGATTTGTAGTGCCCATTGTTGCAATATTTATCTTAAACATGTTGCAACATTTAAAAACTCTAATGAGTATGCTCACAACCACCAAGCTCTTTAATGCATGCTAAAGGTATTCACATAGGAATTAGAAAGTGTGGTAACCTAATCTTGAAAGAATAATCAACATGCATAAACTAATGAGTCATAAATGTATATACAAGATAGTGCCAAAAACAAGGGCATACATGCAAGTTGAAATTGCATTAGAAGGTTGCGATTGTGTTATAAAATATTGTACTTCTTAAAACTATACTAAACTTAACATGCTAGTACCTACAACAAGCTAGAAACCATTGCATAGTTGCAATTCATGATTCATGTACATGTTGCACCAATGCACCAACAAAACCATATAAAACGTTTTAAACGTATCAAATTAGTTTGCAAAAGACTGATTTAAAAACATTCAAACTTATAAAAACATTCTTGAAAAACAACTAACTAATGAAAAGTTATGTACCTATTGGTGTAGTTTTTGCATATTTCATTTTTTCCACCTTGAATGTCTCTTTTGTTATTGCAAGTTGCAAGAAATCTTTGTGGTGATTGTTGTAGATTTATTTGATTCATAGGTTTCTTCTTAATCTTGGTGCTACATGGAGTAGACTTTTTTTTAATCTTGTTTGCATTTTTCAAACCATGCTCAAATTCCTTCTCCTTTAAAAGTGAGATGGTATAAGCACTCAATTTTATTTTTTCACTTATAGATATTAATTTATCATGGGAAGACTCTTCCAAGTTTCAGTTGCATCAAAAGACTCAATAAATTCATCACCAAATTTTAAATCTTTTTTATAATCTTAATTTTTACCTTTTAGCACAACATTATGAAAAGGAATGGATTGTAGCATGATTTTAGGGAATCATCCTTTGAAAACAATAGGTATATTGACTCCTATTTGCTAATTGTTGGGAGGTTTCATACCCCCATTAGGATAATTTATAATCCACATAGATTGACAATGGAAGTGAGTGTCCTAGAGAAGGTTGTAAAAAGGCATGTAATGCCATTAAGTTGCCCCACACCTAGTTAAAACATAAGCAACAAGCCCATATTAATGCATAACAACTCATGATAATTTCACAAGTGACCTTACCAGTCAACAATACATGAACAAGAAGTTCAAGTAGTTTTACCACAAATCCCAACAATACTCCCTATCCATATTCACAATTAGTCATTCCCACTTTTAAAATACAAAAGAAGTACAAAAAAATTAGACAAGTTCAACTTCAAAGACCACCAATTCATGATAGTTGGCCATAATTAGTCAATTTCATTCCAAAAAATGAAAATAAGTAAATGAAAATATTGGATTATATAATATAAAATCATTGTCTTCAGTAAAAAAATTCATCAAACGATCCATTTGAATTCCACATCCATGTTAGGTCCCCTTTAAAAACCACACAACAATAATTTCATACTAGTCTAACATTTATCATTATAGTTTGTAATTAGATTCAAGACTTGGAAAAGAAATCAACTTTGTTCCAAAATCATCTTAAAAGGTCCATGACACAAGCAAATGAGTCAAAACAAATCCAAGTCATTCTCACAAAGTTCAAACTTGGTGTTATTAGTTTCCATGAGTCCCCATTTTAACCTTGCTAGAATCTACAATCCACCTTGATCAACATAGAGCACATCATTATGTCACAAATTGTTTAAAATGGTTAAATGCTATTGGAGAGGACCATTAAAATAGAATGGTTAAACTAAAAATTCCATAAATGATTATGATGTGTGGTTTCTAGAATTCACTAATTCCCAAACGGACCAACCCAAATCATTCAAGGAGCTAATAAGGCATTAAGATGTTTATTCTAAAAACATTTGTTGAACTTAATCTAAGTCTCAAATCAAGAATAATAAACTAACCAAGCACCACTTGATGGGTAAGGCAAAAGTTTGTTGATTTGAACACAAAAAACATGAAAGAAATATCACATCTAGAAATACTTCACATTAACCTTTGTTTATCGATGAGCTTTTCACCTCTTGTTTTAAATGATCACCTCCAACTTTAATGTTTAACATCTTTTGCTCACATCGAACTTGATTCTAGCAATCACCCACTAATCTTCATGCATTTTTCAATTACACCTTTTCAATTAAACACATACCAAGAGGTTAAAAAATGTGCACCGACACACCAACTATGATATGCAAAACGATAAGATGCAATTTTGCAATCCCAAGCAAGACTAAAAGCCCTATCACAAAATGGACAAATGTTTGCACTAAACATTGACTCCATAAATCTCAAGGAATCATTGATCAAACAAAAGAAGTATACAATGAAGCATTTAACCTTCATTTTTCCATGCTTTTGATATGTTTTTTCAACACACATTTTTGAATATCACAAAACAAAAAATGGTTTCTTACTCCATATAGAGCTTTATCTAATGAAAATGATTTCTCTTCCATTTTTTCAATTTTTGATTAAGCCATTTTGAGAAAAGTTTGATAACACAAAATGAAAGAGTTTTGTTCCTCTAGCTTTTTCATGAAGCCATATTCTATTTAATTGTCTAGTAGGCCAAAAGTGGCAACCTTTGTTTTAACCAATTCATTTTTATTTTTTTTGTACATGGCATTTTCCTCTTCTAAAAGTCAATCATAATTGAATAGTTATGACCTTAAAACAAGAGCCTTACTATCACTAAAAGAAAAAACTATCATTTTCAACCACTTTTTGCAATTAAAAAAATGTCGTTTGGCATTAAAAAGTTATAAGCAACATTTTTTATTTGCAAAAGTTGGTTGCTACAAAAAAAATTCTTCTAGAGATATTACCCAATCAATCTCCTCACCAATTTTATGTTCATATTCTTACATAGTCAAAATGCCCTTCATGTCTTTTGTATTGAAGCCTAGGATAGGCCCCTCACCATATAATATCCTTTTACATCATTTTGACTTGCACGTCATCACCCATATCATGAACAACTTTGCAAACTTGATCTTGATTAATATTCCATGCAACAAACAAAACCCAATTCATTTCCTTGTTTTTTCTAGCACAAACTATACCTTTGACCATACCTTTCAAAAATAATGAAATGAAAGTAGAAAGGGTTTCTAATGAACAATCATCCACAACAATTCAATTTTTAGCTTGCAATGAAATTTGGATCATTATAAAACATGTATATGTACCCATATTGTTTTTACTTGCATACCAAAAAGATCAACCACATCTCATCAAGGTCTTTTGGCACCTTCAATAACTTTGGGTACATACTTTTTTTTATTAAGTTTGTAGACATGTTATGGAAGGTTTGTTCGCTAATCGATTTTTGGCCATCAAACAAAAATTCATGAATTGTAGCATAAATTGGTGACACTGTTATCACCTTACACATAGTACCTTTCAACCTTTGTTATTTTCAACTTTACATCACCACTCTCAAACTCATATTCACCATTCATATAATTGTTAAATGTTGTAGCCATGATGCCAATAGTTGCAACAATTCGTACATCATCATCAAATATCTCTATGACTACTTTATAAACACATTTGTACAATGTAGAGTATTTCAATGCAAAGCTTGCCCCACCATTTGCTATGCATGCAAATGTTTTTTTAGCTTCATTCAAACATTTGCATCAAAGGTACAAGACATAACTTGTTAAGTAGGTCAAAAGCCATGTGTGTATATTACACATGTTTATAGAAAAATGAAACTAGTATGCATAGTGCGAACCTTGAGTTAGTCTTTTACCTTTTACCTAGGATGTTAGTGATTTACCATGGATGATATTAAAGATTCACTTTTGGAAATCAATTTTTTTCTTAGTTATTAGATACAAAACATTATTTTTTGTCGAAACAAACAATAAAGCTTTTCTTGTAATAGTGAACATTAGTTGAAAGATCGAGATTCTCAAATCTCTAACATGTCTTTTAGATCTTTAAGTTGTTATTTAAGCAATTGGGCCCTTTGCTTGTTTTTATGTTTGAATCCTTGTTTTTCTTCCCTTTATCATTTTTTGAAACTTGCTCTCTTTTTTAATTATACTAGTTTATTTCCTAATGCTTTTCCTCTTGGTTTATTCATTCATTCATTTTTTAACACACCATATAACACACAAACTATAAAACATACATAAAATTGAACATAATTTTAAAAAAAACACCAAATTGAACACCAATCAAGAGTTCTATGTAAAAATTTATGGATGTTTGTGAAATGGTAATGTGAAATGCCCAATAATACATTGGGTAAACAATATATATATATCATCAATACTTATAAAAAATTGGGTTTGGTGATACTAAGTTTTTAATTACATCTAATTAGATTCCTAATTCACTTCGACACTCAAATACATTAGGGATAGTTAAATAACAAAAACAGACAACATTTCATTATACACATAATATAAGGTGAATTGGAAAAGAAAATTTGTCATTACATGTGATTTCACACATTTTAAACAACAACATTATTGTTGAAGTTGCCATTTATGTCCTACTTTCTTTTGTTTCTTACACGATTTCCCCTTACATTCAACATTATTCTTCTAATCCTCTTCCTATTTAAATTTATAGGGATACCCCAAACAATGTTATGCTTGATTTCTTTCCAAAAGTTATTTAAGTAAACAACATTACCAATTCTACTTGGCTACTATTCTTTGATTACCCTTCCTTACTCAAAAATAGTAACCTTGAAAGTTAATACAAGTTAATGGTGGTTCATGTGGCTTATGTTCACACCTCTTCATGACTACCATTAAATTAATTCAATATGAATACAATTATACATGTAATTTATTAAAAGTCAAACTCAAATATTAGAAGATGTTTTATTAAATATAGAGTTCCATAATAACTCACTACATAGAACCCATTTTGTATGTCATTGTAATTTTTTTTATAGGCGGTTATTTTTTAACTTCAATAATGTCAATAATAAGAAGGATTTTCATAAATTTTTTCCATATTATGATAGCCCAAACATAAAGAACTCATTCACTAAAAAATTAAACTTTTTGATTTTGATTTCATGTAATGATAAAATATGTTTGTGTGAAAACAATACTTGTAGCATCATATTAAAAAATGAAATATGGTTGAAAACTAGTTGAAATAATTTTCATCTTCATAAATTTTTTAGTATTTATTGAACCACATGATTTTAGATGATTGAACCATTTGAAAATTTTCATATAAAAAATGAATGTTTTTTAGGAAATACAACATAAATGTGTGGTAAATTGAAAATTTGACAAACAATCACATTCACATGAAACGTGACAAGCATTGTGGTACACTAATTTTGGCTTAAAGTTCATTTAAAATATTATTTGAATGATAAATGAAACCAAATACCTAGTGTAATCTAAAATGAAAAACATGTTCTATTATATATGTGTATACCATAATATAACCATGATCCCTTGAATTTCAATGATGATTTTTGTCCAAGTAATATTAGATGACATTAACTTTGCAAAAGTCAAAAGTGTAAGCCCAAAAATCAAAAGTGAAACCCAAAATAAAATGCCCAACCTTTTAGGGGAAAATATACTATACATGCTATAATATTACAATTTTAAATGCCCAAAAAAGGTCCCCATAATGCTTGATATGACATTCAATATGGTTGTAGTGGTTTGTTGTAATTACACATAATTTCATAATTTGTACTACCACACCTTTGGGTGGTATCCACCTCCCTGAATAATTACTTACCTCAAGGTGTCATGGAGTTGGGATATGGCCAAATTTCCAAGCACCATGGACATGGTGTGTTTGAACAAATTAACATGTTGTTCATAAGCTCAAATCCATGTGTTTTGATTATCAAGATTTAATATTGTCACAAAGAATAAGCAAATCTTGTTGTGACCAAATAAAAGGAAACGAAAGCACGATGACAAAAATGAAGCTTATTTGGCAAATTAAATTAATTTCTCATGGCTAACCATTGGATTGAAGGCCAATCCCCAAAGTCTTTATGCTATAAATTGTATTTGTGCAAACCTTGTTTGTTCACTTACACAACACTTTTACACAACACTTTTTGCTAACCCATGAACTTCTAAATGGTTGGATGGTTGCTCAAATATTGAGATGTGGTTAGATGGTTGGTCAAAATTGCTTACAAAAACATTGAATTTTTTTCAAATTTTTTTTTCCTTGGCTCATGAACATTTCCATAGAACATTGAACCTAATACACAATTGGTTTTTTAAAAAATAACTTTTCTTTTTAATCTCCTAATATGAGTGTTAATGGGATTTTCTATATGCCCATTAGTTCCTTACTTCCCAACTTCAACTACAAATTCTGGAACAATAAGTACATTTGAAAAAATTAAAAGTCTAAGTACAATCCTACAAGATATACTTACTTGCTAAGAAATCAGAATTGGCCAAAAATCACTTCATTTCCCCAAATAAAGTAAAAATAAAGATGATATCCAAGTTTGAAAAATATAGAAAAATTGATGCAAATTTCTTTTCCTAAGTTCTAAACAAGTACAAACTATTCAATGTTAACATGTACTTCAACTTGTAGTGAAAATACAAAATTTTATTAAAAAATCAAAGTTTGTACATTAAAAAGTAAATATGGAAAATACAAATTTGATGTTTCTCATGTTCTACCATCCCTCCTTTATACTTTAAATTTGAATTTAAAAATACCTCGTGCAAATCACCTAAATAGTAACTAGTTGATAAAACACCTTGTTATAATCAACTAATAAAAACTAGCTAGTAAAACTATAAGAAATAGTCACAATTGTTGATAAAACTCCTTGTTCTAATCAATTTAATAGAAACTGGCCAATAAAATTGTTATAAACATTCAAAAATTTCAAAATTTGCTACCTATTTTGCCAACTACTTGTTCTGTAGACTATTGGTTCAACATGCATCACCAATTAAGTTACTACCGGTTATATTGTTAGTATCAGTTCATCAATTATCGGTTAAAGTACTAGTTTGCAAAAAAGTCTAGTTAACAATGAGGATTGTCAAGATTGTTTTAAGGATGAACTTTAATAGATGTGGCAAATATAACAACTAAAATCACTTCACATAATGTCAAATTATTATTTTTGAAAAAAATAAAAAATGAAAATTCCAATGTTAGTTCCTTAAACCTAAATCTAAAGAAATCACCATAGAATTGTTGTATCCAACAAACATTAAACTATGATTATAATTGGGAATTCTAGATCATATAGTTTTTCCACATGGTCATGACAATTGTAACATGGTAGTGATAATGAATTTTTTACACCATTCTTGAGCTTTTAGGTTGTGAAAAATGAGATATATATATTTCAAACATTTCAGATGAACATTTTTGTTTTTGTATATGCTAATTTGGAATTTATTGGCAATATTTTAAAAAAAATTGTATGTTAAAGTTAGATAGATGTAATTAAAAAATAGTCATTACTTTTTACCCAAGTTGGAGGATTTTAATCATAAGGCATTGAACAAAAAAATGGTAGGTTAAAACATTTAATTTTGTACACCAAGAATTCAAAAAACTTTCTTTTCATGAAAAACTTGAATCAAGGCAAACATTAATGGGTGTCACAACTCACTATTCAATGATTCGTTTTGTTGATTAATTGATTAAAATTTTTGAATTGTCTTTTCATTGAAACTTTTCTATGAGATAATTAGTTTGTGACACCCGTTATTAAACATTTTCAACACATAACACCCAACTCCCACCTCCTTAGAATTTTTTTGGGAAAGTGGGTGAAAGCTTCCCTCCTTTTCATATGATAACACATTTTATTATCTTTTAGTAGAATATTTCTTTAAATGGAGTCAATGCATTTTCACCACATATTTATTTTTTCGAAGGTTCGTCGTACAAGTGACATCACCTCACCAACTTTTGACACATGGTCTTTGGATGTGAGAATATTACACTTCAATCCATATGACGTTGGAACCACATACATAGGATCTTCCCAAATATTAATGACTCAAAAAATAAAAATGAATGTCATTTTGTTAAATATTATAGATACTCATTTTGGGATTAGAAGACATCACAAAAGTGATGTCAAAAATGGCATGAGGCAAGGGATTGGAGCCTTGGCACATTTGTAGTTGGCTTTTGGAAGCATTTTAAAATTCAAATGGTCATCATCCCTACTCTCCTTATAAGCTTTATGAATATTTTTGTTATCTTGAGGGGGACAATTCACAACTCATTGAAACTTGTAGTAAGTGATATCCAAACCATGTGCCAAAGACCAAAAGAGAATTGCATTACAAGTGGAAGCCACCATAAATCTCTTAACACACATAACCAACAAAAGTTGTGTGAGACAACTAGAGATTGCATGGAGGAGGTGGAAAACTAAAAACATGTAGCACATGAAAGTTGTTTGCGTGTGCTTGGGGCCTTCTTTTTACTCAATAAGTATCCACCTTTTTAAGATGGGGTAGCCTATTCACCCAAGCTAAAAATGACAACAAACAAACAATTTTAAGAATAAAATTTTCATGCAACTAATGAGAAGGCTTAGCATGCATTTGAAAAGACCTAGTTGTTTTCTTTTGGGGAGGATGGGATGGTGGGATTTCAAAAATCTTGAATTTTGGTGTTCCCATCATGTTCCCATCTTTGTTTTCATAATGTTTTGAATGGTTCTTAATGATGTTTCAAGTGTCTTCCCCAATTGTTCTCCAATCAATTTCCAATAGCGTCATTTTTTGTTTCATATCTTTTGCCCATATTTCTACCCTTGAAAACTTTATTGGTAGACCAAAAGACAAGCTATTTTGGAAGGGTTTTATTTTGGGATGGTTCTTAATGCAATTTTTTTTTGTTGATTTGGGGTCAATCAAAGAGGCCTGTCACACACACACAAAAACACTTTGAATGCATCCCCACAACTAATTGCTATCATGGACAATAGGTACAACATTGTAATATCTTTTCAAGTTTGGTAAGAATTAAAATTATTTTTGGAATTGTCAAATTTTGTAAAATTTATTTGTTTGAAATGTCAAAATTTAAAGAAATTAGAAACAAAGAAAAAATATTAAAATTGGTGAAAACCCAAAAGCTTGTTGTTTCAAACAAAGTCCAACAGTAGGTATCCAACCTAGAATTTTCCTTAAAGTCATACATAATCCAACCCATTTTTTATGCCCTTTTCATTTGTCACCTTCTCTTCATTGTTATTCATAAAGTTCCTTTTTTTTTAATCAAACACTAAAACTCAACATGAAATTGTTAAATTGTGCTATGATTTGCATTTAATGTAACTATGCTAGCAACCATCTTGTGACTACCTATTTCAAAATTTGCATTGAGAATCACATTCACAACCAAATTCCTTTTAGCACTTGTGAAGTTGAAAAAAAAATTTAATTTTAACTCAGGCACCCAATGCAAATTAATTAAGCAACTTAATGTTCACCTAACCAATTCAATCTATTTACAACCCCTAATGAGCAATTCCATCCTCCATGTGAGATAATTTATGAAAAAATCTAATAATTGACAACATTTCTCTATCATATAATTTGATGGAACATTATGTCTTTGTGTTTTCACCAATACAAGTAGATTTTCATATATACAAGTGATAGAAAATGTTTCAAGAGATGTCATTCTTGGTTTTCACCCACTTGGGCATATTAACATGCAAATTTTCAATGGATAACAAGAGGAGAAAAGACAAGGAAACAAAATAGAAAAAAAGAAAAAAAAAAGAGGAGAATCTCAACACTTTCCAAGAGATCAACTTGAGCAACAAACCTCCGGACATATGGAAAAAGTTACATATCTTCTGACAACTACATATCTTTCAAGCATACAAAAAAAACATGGGTTTCTTAACAAATTATGTATCTTCAAGGACCCAATTGTCTTTCATATCTTTCCATCACACAATGAATATTTGCAACGTGGCTGCAATTCCCACCATCACCACCGACCGATGGATGATTATGCACATTAAAAAAATCAAGTCTTGTATTCACCAGTCTGAAACAAGATCTCTCAATATTTCTTATCAAATTGTGTGAAATTCCTTTTTAAACAAGTGCATTTCACATCCAAGGATTAAGACCCAAAAAAGGAAGAAGAAAAGTTGCCATTCACGTGCCAAAGGGTCCCACAATCACTAGAAGGAATAGATGCTATTTGAAGGGCATTGAAAGAAAGCTTCATCATATTGAAGGTCTGCATTAGCTATAGAGGCATGGTAGGAGAGTGATCAAACTGCTTGTGCACACAAGTTGAGGATGTCAAGACAAAAGATGGAAAGGTACCAGGACCCCACCCAAATCAGCTTGTACTTATATTATCATCATCACTCCAGAGTTCACAGCCATTCATTGCCCAGTTTTGCTCCATAGATGCCAAGTCTCTAGATCTAATGAGATTAAACAATGACGTCTTTTTCAATATTTTAGTAGTAGGTCAGACAGTTGCATTAGTTGTCTCTAGAAAGAAAATTGCATGACAAAGAATGAATCGTCACTCATGCCAGGGTGAAGCAGCACTTACACTGGTAGCTGCATCTTCTTCTTCGTCTAAGGCCTCTCAACAGCATCTCCAATGGTGCTCAGTATGTAGTCCTGCAGAGTAAAATTGGATGAAGAAAAGTTCAAAACATGCGGGTTTGGTTTGGCTCAAGAATATGGTTGCCAACTCTCAGCATAATTGCACGGTTTGCCGTGATTGCTGAAAGGCGCAGCAACGGTGTGCATCCATAGAAAAGAGTGTAATAAATATGATCTGACTGCTGGCTACTCAGTGTTTCTGATTGGCCCATTGTAATGATTGGTTCAGGTGGTTTGCTATTAGCAGTCTGCCTCGCACCTATTTGGCGTCCCAGCAAGTTTCACTTATATGGGTGGGGTTGCAAAAAAGTAAATCACTAAACTTGGATGTGAAATAATATTTTTGCAGGGTCACATACTGAGGACTGCTGGAGATTTAGCCTCCTCTCTCATAGAGGCTATATTTAACCCGGGAAATGTTACATTTGAACTCAGAGACCTTGATTTAATCTAAGGATGATATATCTCTAGTGTTTAGAAGTAAACAAAAAGAAGCTCCAGTACGTAAACCAGAGGCCCATATAGAGGGTTCTTCCATCCATACCCCAGGTATTACAATTTGTTTTTTGTAATGCATGCTGTACAAGTGGAAGAAGCTTCCGTACCACTATGTAGTCATGGCCATTGGATCACCGAGAAATTTTTGCTGTTGATGAAAAGAGGCGAGTTGTCGGGCTCAGGTAGGTCCTGCTTTCAGGGCCTTCCCCCCTGTACCACCACACGTACAGGACGTACTGCATTGACATTGCGGCCTTCCAGTACAATGTACTAAGGTTGTCTTCAAAAGCAGAAACCGGATGACACTGGGTTTGTAACCAGTGTGGTTCATTTTTTCAATTTTGTGACGGAAACAAAGTGGCAATGATCCACAAGAAGATTTAGCCAAATTTGGCTATATAAGCTAAATATGAAAGTCAAATGTAAGGAAAATCCTTCTATATTTTTGGCTACATACTTGAACCATGGGGAACTAGCAGTTTTTGAAAGGCTTGTTTTAACCTTTTGTACTTTGCTTTAGCTTCTTCTGCTCATGGCTTTTTATCTTTGGAGGAAGAGCTCCTTTGTTGTTTGTTGTTGTACTATATCACTTGTTCACTATTCCTGTGTGGCACAAAGGCTAAGGAGCTAGAAAATCAGTTTGATTGTTTGTGTATGAGTTCTGGGACTGGCCACCCAATTTTGCTTTTGAGTGGATTGAGTGAACTGGGCCTCATAAGTGCTTCAAGTTCACAAGCAGCCAACTGACAGACTGCTTACTAGTAGAGCCTTGGCATTTTTTTCACTTGGAACAAGACAAACTTGTTTATTGCTTGCTTGGTTACTCACCAGTTTTTGTGCTCCAAATCCTTCACCAAAAACTTGACAATAAGTTGGTAGCTTATGTGATTTATGCTTGTATTGCATATACTGTTTGCAGCTGGTTTTTTTTTTTCCTTCACTTGCATCTATCTGGTGTGTGGGTGTGTTGAATCTTTCAATCTCCAAACTTGTCCAAATCAAGTCAACAAAAACATCTCAAAAATACTTCTCCAAAGCAGTTCAAAACTCCAGAATTTTTTTCCCCTTTGTTTTGTCATTGTGTTGAACTAATTTTTCCTCTTTGATCTGTCAGTTGGGTTTTTAACTAAGATTGGAATTCCAGTTTGTTGTGCAAATCAAAAGTTGAAGAGATATATCATGTCTTCTGTCATCAAATCTCCAGTTACAGGACCCATACCCAGTATGTCGATGCCTGAGATTTATGACAACAGATTGCATTTCAAACACTAGAAAATTCTTAAGAGTGAGAGTGATACTACTACTCCACCTTCAATGTCCCAATATACAGAAATTCCCATGCTAGATATGCGGGAGCTGAGAAGCAGCAGCCACCATCACCACAGAGGTCAACCCCAACAATATGCGAAAGAGCAATTAGCAAGAGCATGCACAGAATGGGGAACTTTCTATGTCATCAATCATGGAATTCCTGAGGAGCTTATTCAGAGGTACCAGAAACTAATGCTCCAGTTGTTTTCTCTTCCTTCGGAACAAAAGCTGCAAGTTGAAAGGAACAAGAATTCAATCTTTGGCTATGAATTCAGGCAAAATCAAAAAAGCCCGATTGAAATTTTCCAAGTGGGTGATCATGAAGCCATAATTCATCACTACAGTCGAAAGCTCTTCCCAAACTCATATACTCAGTTCTGGTAAATTCTTCTATCTACATGTGAAACCTGCTTATATGCCTAGTTAGTATGAAACTCTTTTTCCATAGCCTTGCTAGAACTTGCCCACCTACTTAAGATTTTTTTTGGCTTATATCCAAACCTGATGATGCATTACAGATTTTTGTCTCGTCGAAAATGTAAATCTAGTAATTGGGTAATCTGTTTCAAAGTGTTTCTGAAAGTAGACTTTGAATTTTGGTTGCTCTTGACAACCATAGTTTCATAGATGGGTATTTCCATTGATATGAAGTTAAGAGTGGGTATTTTTGTCCTTATGAAAAGTTGCATGTCACACAAATCACTTCCTTAAATTATATCACATGACAAAACACCATATCATTTGTTTATGCATTTTTTGTTTCTTAATTATCACAGTGATGCTCTCAAGGAGTTAAAGGAGGCTTTATGCCACCTAAGTCTTGAGATATTGGCGCTTGTAACCGAAGGTTTGGGTATGAATATGAACAACTTTGACATTTACCAACGGGAAATTCAAGGACTCATTCGTTCAAATTTCTATCACCAAAGGGATAGTCATGATGAAAAAGAGCAACTGCTTGGACTCAAGCCACATATGGATGGAAGTTTCATCTCTCTTTTGCTTCAAGATGATGTTGCGGGTTTGGAGATCATGAAAGATGGAAATTGGTTTTGTGTTAAGCCTAAAGAAAATGCCATTTGTATCATGACTGGAGATGTGTTGGAGGTGATTCATTATTCACAATTTCTTGATATGTTACATGTCCACAAGCTTGCCTTTTATTCTATTATTGAGCACGATCATGTTGTTAGCGAAAATAGTCTACTTACATATGCATGTGTTATTTTTTTCAGTACATGTGGGTGGTTTTCAGCACATACAAGACAAAAGATGTGATGGGTTGTGTTGGAAATATGTTGTGATGGTATAGGTGATTACAAACGGTTATATATCAAGTTTACAACATCGGACAATTCAACCAACAATGAAACCAAGATTGTCACTTGGGTATTTTCTCATTCCTCTAGATACATGCACCATATCTATAGCACCCGAATTTGTAGATGCAAAGAATCCCCCATTGTTTAGACCATTCAATTGGCTCGAGTATTTGGAGTTGCATCGCTTGCTTCGCACAGGACTCAAGGGGATTTCGAGGCCCAATCCAAGTCTACTTCTGTTTTTCAAACCATTAAAACATTAAGGTACACTTTTCTTTTCATTTAAATATTAATGTTTGACAACTCATTGATCAATTAAACTTAGTCTTTACTTAGTAGCTAGAACCATAGAAGACTATTTATAGTAACTAGACTTAGTCTTATCATCTCTAGCATTTTTCATGTACCAATGTGCATTCGTAGTGAATTATACATTTTGCATGTTGCAATATCATTAGAAGGTGCATGTGATTTGGTCACTTACATAGCTTGGATTTCACTAATAAATTCCAAGTTGGGTTTCATGATATGCATCTCAATTGCATTGTTAGAAGCAATGAAATTTCAAAAAAAAAATTTACTACTTTGTGGAGCAACAATGCTTCCCAAAGTTTTAATAATCCAACCTTGTATACAATTTGTGAAACTTGATAAAATTTTGATTTCTTGAATGTTGTTCCAAAGTTTCCAAATCCGGTAATTTTGCTTTGCTCCAACGAAAAATTTATCAAAATGATTCCCTTTTGTGTGCAATGAATCTTGCACACCATTGCATACTAGCTTATAACTACTCTAATTTTTTATTAAAAAAGAAAAAGGCCTCCTCAAAAAATATAAACTTTGATCAAAGACAAACTTGGCACAAAATCTTAATAAGCAATTCATATGCAAGTGTGTGTGATTTTTCAACTCAACAACTTATAATATAAGATGCAAATCAATGGCATAATCCCTTAAATCTAAAGAAATATATCTTGAGTCCAAATTGCACATTTATATTAAAGAAATTTCCACAATGACATGGGTAAATGAATGCATGTTGCATTTTTGGCTCATATTAAGTAACAATACCAAACCCATGTGTGATAGTTTGTAAATGTTTGTTGAAATAACTAATTATTTTGAAAAAGTGGTTAAACAACGGAAAAATCAATATTCCAAATCCCAATGATAAGAATTTCAAGGAATTGGTATATGGGTGATTTTTTGGAATCTATTGTATGGTTGTCCTTGGACACTTCCAAAAGCATTTTCATTACCTACGTCATTTTCAAACATGACCACCTCATTCCTTTTTTTTAATAACTACATCTTTTAGTACTAACTTTTTAAATAATTATTTCATTTGTTTCCCCCACCCACCAACATGGATATGGAAAAAAATTTAACATGTTCCTTATCATTGTCTATGATATTTATATTAATTAAAATAAAATTGAAATAAAATTTGACATAAATAATGATGAATTATTGGAGACCACACATGGGAACATAAAAAGAGGGAAAAAACAATTGATCATCACTAGTAGTGTGTAATGTGAAACAATGCAAAGCCCAAGTTTTGAGAATGATACTAAATACGCAATGTCTTGCATTTATAACTGATGTTATTAAGATATTTCTATGGACTATCCCTTATATGGAGAAGGTCTTGAATTCAATTCCTTCAAATTTGAAAGTGTTCTTAAGATTTTATTTATTTATTTTCTCCAACATGCCCTCTTGAAAATTAATTAGTGCCAAATATCAATCATACCTATCGTATGCATCTATTAACTTGTGTAGATAGCCCAATATGCTCATGAAACTCAAATAAATTCATCTTTGTTCTAAAATGAAATATTTGGCTTCTTTTTGTTTTGGCAAACTTGCAACTAATGTCATGGTTAAATTGTACTAGTTCAATTAAGCAATTGCATTCAAATCATCATGATCTCAACTTTTTTTTTTTTTTTTTTTTTAAAAATTTATTTAATATTATAATTGGTTTTTTTTTTTGTTTTTAATTTTTGAAACTCCTTTTTAAATTCTTTTTTTTTTTTAAAGGAAAAAAAAATTCCCCCCCTTAAAAAAATACAAAAAGAAAAACCCATTTAAAAAGTTAAATAATTTTTTAAAAAAAAAAAAAAAAAAAAGTTGAGATCATGATGATTTGAAT
>Ga0116227_10006986_pt1 | contig 22417 bp, 24 predicted proteins | sample S1TSphgellanicum_FD_89693 | JGI IMG/M metagenome (GOLD analysis project Ga0116227, IMG submission 89693) | Host-associated microbial communities from peat moss isolated from Minnesota, USA - S1T2_Fb - Sphagnum magellanicum MG | ecosystem: Host-associated > Plants > Peat moss > Unclassified...
CAGCTCCCTACAGTGGGTAAAGGCCGGTGACAAGCACCATCCTGTGAACTGAGTTTCTGCTGCAATTCCGGAAGCAACAGGAAGACTCAGCCATACTACTGGCTAGCAACAGACCCCACAACACAGACTAGACAAAGAAACAAAGAAAGACAGAAAGGGAAAAGAACAGGGAAGGACTAAGAACAAAATGTGGGAGCCAAATGTGGGAGCCGTGATCTATCTATCTAACAAGGGAGAAAAGGGACCATTGCAATGCGACTTGCAAGCAAAACCCTAGTTTCAAGCTGAAGCAGCTACAGAGATTAATACAAAAGTCTGCAAAAACATGCAGCAGCAGCAGCTTGAACAAAGATCCACAAGGGTAAGTGAGTGATGATTGGAAAGGGCTTGAGAATCTACTGACCCAATGAGGTAGATGGTGATGAGAAGTCTTCTTCAGCTGCTGCAGACCTAATGAGCTTGCTTGCAGGTTTCTTTCCTCCCTTGAAGAAGAATGTAGCTTGCTCAAACTGGGTGACAGTAGTTCTTGCTTGATTCAATTCAGGAAAAACTTTGCTGCTGCTGCTGCTGCTGCCAGAAAACAAGAGTGCATGCGGTGGTGGTCTGTTGTTTTGTAGTTGTCGAGCACCAAAGGTGTGCACTTGGGTTGTGCTTTTGCAAAACTGCACTTGGGTGGTTGCCAAAACAGGTGGTTTGCCCTTGTTCAAAAGCTTCTGGGCTCCTGCCCCCTTGTTCAACTTGCCAATATCCACACCACCACCTTCAACAACAACAGAAGATGCGGAACTCAAAGACATAAATGCACGATCCTCCTCCTCCTGATCTGAATTCTGATTCTCCTGATCCTCAGATTCTCCTCAGATCCCGAAAGGATTGCTTCCCACTACAGAACAACTTGGACTACCCACAACAACAACCCAATTGATCCACAAAACAGACCACGACATAAGAGTGAAAAAAACACATAAGAAACTGTGGCAGTAGCAGCAGCAGCAGAACCACAACCACCACCACCCATCAAAATTATCTTGGAAGAAGAAGTTGGCATGAAGGATAGATGATGGATACAAGCTCAGGAAGGACAGAGAAACACAGGAGAGAGAGAGAGAGAGAGAGAGAGAGTTTTGAGCACGTGTTTGTTATCCAAACCCATGTGTTGGAAGCAGCGAGAGCGTCGAGGGAGGTGCCTGTGTGACCGACAACATTGCAGATGGACAGTGGATCTGTAATCTTCTTTTGTCTTTTTCTATGCACAGATACATGTGTGGCCGTCAGATTGGGTCGTTGCCGATCTCACACAAAACAGCAGCGCGCAGAGAGAGACAGAGAGGAACATCCACCATATTCTTTCTTTCTTTCTTCCTTCCTTCCTTTCCTTCTTTCTTGCTGTCTGTGTGTGTGCTCTCTCTCTCTCTCTCTCTCTCTTTGGTGTGTTTGGATGAGCTTGTCGATCATCAGCTTGGATTGAGATTGGAATTGGGTGTTCAAGAAACACACAAAGAGAGAGAGGGAGAGAGAGAGATTTTTTTAATTGCACATTTTCTTTCAACTCTCCATGTCCTGCTTACCAGATTTCGTTGGAGGATCAGCAGTTTCATTGCATAAGGACAAGAAGAAGAAGAAGACACAGGAGGCAGCAGCAGCAGCAGCATTTGGGGCTTGGTGACCAACTGACTGACATGTAGATTGCAATGGGCTGGCTGGAATCAGTCAGTGATCCTGCTGCAATCGGCACCAAACCGGGAAGCCATGTGTACAAATGGCTCCACACATCTTTGAATGGAAATAATACAAGGCTTGCAAGAAGATAGATACATCATCCAGGAAGGCACTGGAAAAACATGAGAAGACAAATTGGAGCTTGCTTTCTCTTTTTCTCACATGTATGCAATTGTAAGGAATGAGTCCTGACAGCTTCCATTTTCTGTTCCCTGATTCAATGCTAGCTCACAAGCTCTTGAAGACAACATCAGATCTGCACTTGTGAACAACAGATCATTCAAAGTGGTTTGCCAGTCATCTCTAATGAATGTCCCCTTTCGGTATATATGTCCTTGTTGACACATGTGCCACATGTTGGAGTTTGGAAGGATCTGCTCAGAGAAATTGTTGCAGCAATTATTTCTTGCACCCTTGCAATTGCTCACCGTGGTGTCTTGGACAAGCACCATGATCACTATTCAAGCACCCAAAACAGCAGCAGCAGTATTTGGGTGCCTTAATAGTACTACTGTTGTGTGATATATGAGTAAGTTGATAGACCTCTGAAGAATCACAGGACTTCTGAATTGATGCACAACTAATATAATGGAAAATTGGTCTTTCAATTCTCTTGCTGGTTCCTGAGGGCGAAACTCTATATATATATTTCATATACAGAAACACCCAATAGCCAATGTCTTCTGAACAAAGTTTTTTAACATAGTCATGCACAACCTCAAGACAAAAGAAGAAGATTTTCAAATCCTGTTGCAAATTATGGAATGGCTCTTATAATTAGCATTCTTCACAGATTTGCAAATGCAGTACAACTTTTGTGCAGCCAAAAATGATTTCACAAATAATTTGAAGCTTCTTAGAAATACCTAGTCAATTGGTGTTGGGGAAAAATGCATTGTCCACAATGATAGTGGATCATTATTGTTTCTGTGTTGCAGTCTCGGTGCTGCTGAAATCCCCCCGTTGTTTTTTGGTCCTAATTTCAGGTACGCAATCTAGAATCTCATTTAGTTCCTTCTCAAATTCAAATCTCGCTCGATTGCTCTTGCCACCCACAACAAGTGATGTGCCCTCTTGTAAAGCCCACACCTACATCATAAACACCAATATTTTGAGGAAAAAAATTTTGGAAGTTGCCATATTTAGACAATGAGTTTATGGAGGTCACTAGAACAAAGTAGGATTCTAAAACAATTCTACTTTCCCATCTGACCTCTAGCCAAATTTTGCTCATTCCTCTTCTGGATGAGAGCCAGTCCACCTACTTCACACAATTGAAGAAAAGAAACCCTGCTCTACACACATTAATCCCTAGACAGGACATCAACATGTTTGAAGCCATTCTCCTTGGATGGGTACCATAATAATTTTCATCAACATATGCTTCCCTACTACCTATGTAGATCAAACAAACATTGATGCCATTCACTCCCACATCAAAGCAGAACATGGATTGGGAAGGGAAAACAAGCACAATCCATTGAAATAAAATTGCATGAATCAAAACGGGTGTTGAAGAAATTGTGTTAAAGTAGTCAGAGGAGGTTGAACTTAATTACCTGGGAGTGAGAAAGATAGCTAATGACTGTGGTTAACATGAGCCCACCAAAACCTGCATAAACTGGTGCCACTCCAGGATCCATCTGCCCACAAACAAAAATAGTACAAGATTTTACAACCCTCCTTATATGATAGCAGATGGTCAGAGAACAGGAGGAAAATTGTCCATTGTATGAACCCCCAGAAGTCTTGGAAAATAAACCCATTGTTGTGAGGAGAGGAAGGTAATGTAGGAAAGAAACCTTCAACTCAAGACCTGTGCTACCAATTATGTCATCCACAACAATGCTGACATTGTTGACTTGAATGGGTTTTCTAGAACCAGGACGCCGGACTCCCACAAATTGGCCCTCCTGGTCATATAGCACCACAGATTGCAAATCCCGAGCCAAGATCGATCTTCCAGGAAAACACCCAACAAAATGAAAAATTAGCTAACCAAACTATAGACAAATGTGTACCTATTCAGTCAGGTTCACATTTGGCTAGAGAAAAATGCAAAAATCTCTTTAAAAATGTATCTCAGAAATTCTGTATGAATTGTAAACCCCAAACCCTATCATGTAATTCTAATTAAGGTGCTTAAACGGAAGGTAAAAATCAGCTGAGCCTCAACTTACAAAGTTTTAATGCCATTGTTTCCTGCACAGCAGTTTGCAGGGAAAAAAATAAAAATCATACAACTGTGAGAAAACCCAAAACTTACATGCCCTTTGCCTTTGTCACACCATCCTCGCCAAGGGGGAGAAAAGTTCCATAAAGTTTGTTGTCCCCTTTCTGTAGTGGTGCCATCACCAGGTTATAAGGCTCTGACCCATCCACACGAACTTGAACTGCTGAAATTGCCCAGTCAGATTGGTATATTGTCACTCCTTTGTATTTCAGTGGACTATTCACACTTATGCTGTTGCTGAACACAGTTTGATTGTCTAAGTTCACGATGGAAAGATCGGAATGAAACTGTCCCACCTGGTGACAATCCCACAAACCAGGAAAACTTTTCAAAAAAAAATTAAATCATTCCTTTTGTTTGAACCTGTTGTTCACCACCAAAATTTGACCTGTCTGCACTCAGGAATCCAAGGTACAAAATGTGAAGCAAATTTCCAAATCCACGTAAGAAAAATCATGTATTGTATAGTGGAAGCTTAGAGAGAAACCAGACACCACCCACCCACCTCTCCAGTAGGTCGATAGTCAATGTAAAATTTGTCAACATGAACATTATTGTTCAAGACATCAGATGGCATTGAGAGGATTCCCATTGGCCGAAGAGCATCACTGAGCTGGAAATCAAGCCCTTGAGGGACCATTACTGTGCCATGGTAGCCTCCGATTGCACTCAAGGTTCCTCCTGCCATTATTAACAGAAGCGCTGCATGCACTCCTATAGGTGCCAGTCTTCCCGCAAGCCCTTTAAATGCATAAAGCGATGGACCCCTTGCAAACACCTAAATAAAACGCAGAATATTTTTTTCCCTCGCCATCAGACCGCAGCAGCAGGAAGGGGACTCAAGAAACTCTGACAACAAAGGACCAAAACCAACTGAAAGCGCTACCAATATTGCAATGCAATCAACCATATAAATTGTGCTATATTGAGTGGACAAAAAAGTGGGTACTGACCTCGTAACCTTGAGCAGAAAGAAGGGTTCCAATATCTTCAACCCGGGCGTGAGGCAATGTATCTGTCACATCCATTTGGAGGATTGCTTTTTCTGACTTCAAAAATGACCACCTGTGCACACATGCACATGCACGCACAGTTTTTGGTTACGCTCTTTGTTATCAGTGCTTATATGCAAGTCTATAGCACCCAAATGAACATGGAAATGCTAACATTAGACCACAAAGAAAAAATCATGAAAATTGTCAAATGAAAAGACAAAAGTATCAGAAAACCCTAACTTTTGCTCATCTGTTGGTTTTGTATTGGTACCAGCTTTCTGGACAAAATCAATGGTTTCCTCCAGTGTCTTTCTTTCTATCTTTCTTTCTTCCTTTATTGGATTAGAGCATGGAAGATGCTTCTGTAGGATGGATATTCACATTTGGAAACCCACACCCAAAAAAATGAGTTGTTTGGATGCAACAGGAAGATAGAATACCATGTAGTACTCATGTTGCTTAAAACATCAGAAGAAGAAGAGGAGAAAATTACCTTCGAGCAACTTTGACCATGGGCAGTTGGCGGCTGGATGTACATGCCACTAGGGAAAATGCTAATAGGAGAAGAAGTCCAAGAAAATAGGGTGCTGTGTAAATGTGATCAAAGCTTAACCCTAGAACCCATTGCCACGTTAGGAATCCTAACACCGGTTTTCCATCAGAGTAATTCTGGAAGTAGTACTCTGGAGACTCTCCTTGCGGAATTATTGTACCTGTGACCACACACACCCAACAAGATGATAATTGGTAATCAAAACCAGTAATCCATATGGACAAGAAGCTCAATCAGAAACAAACAATTCACAGATTATGAAGCTTACAGCATGAAGACAATTGAAACATGTCCAAAAAAATTTCTTGAATGCTCTGCTGAAGTCTCAGCTTTGAAGAAAAGTATTCAGCTTTAAAGAAAAAAAAAAAGTCCACATACATACATACATACATACATATGTACATCATACCTATGGCTGAAAGCCCAGCAATTGCAAAAAGCTCTGCAATTGCCAATGGCAGAGAGGCAAGCTGCCGAACCAGCTGTCTGAAAAGCCCCTTGACTGTATAATTGCCAGCAACCGAGACCCGAGGAACTACTGCATTCTTCTCACTCCTACTAATGACTTCCACATTCTTCACTGTTTCAAGAAGATCAGGTGAGAGGGCAGTTGTTGTTGTTGTTTCCACAAGTGGAGGGGCTTTTGGTAGTGTTGTCAATGTAGAATTCTTCTTCACTGGGTTTAGGGTTTGAGCTCCATGATTGGGCTGATGAAGAACTGTCTTGACTGATTGGCTTTGGCCGGCAGACCCACTTTTTGCTGAAGCTTTCACCACAAGACAACATTGACCCGATGAACACAGAAAAGCCATATCCACAAGTTTATGTGTCAAAGTTGCATATCTGGAGCTGCTAAACAAATGGGTGTTTTTCCTACTGAGAGGAGAAGGAGAAGAAAAGTGATGACCTAAAAGAGGCCTGAATTGCAGAGGAGTTGCCATGGAGAGTCTAGTAGTAGTAGGCCCTTACTACCAATTGGGTGTTAGAAATTCCACCATAAACATATCACCCAAATTCCTCCAAAAACAAACAAGCAAACAAAGAAGCTATGTCCCAGACTTTCTCGTGCCCACGAAACTACTTCTCACCTCCTACTTTTTCCACAGAGCGACATTATCAGCAATTCTGTTATTATAGTAGAAACCCTAAACTGCAACAAACGAGAATTTGAGCTGGGGTTGGGGGGGCGGGGTGGTGGAGGAAGAAGATTTGTTTGTCAATTGGAAGCAACAAAGAAAAATCAAAAAATACCAACACCCATCTGACCCATCTTTAGTCCTAGACTCTGCAACTGTGAGCAAAACCCACAATTTGAGGAAGAACAAGAACAAGAACAAGAACAAGAAGCCAAAGAAAAACTCAGGCATATGAGACCATTACTACTACTACTACTACTACAACAACAACAACAATGAATTCACTGAGTAGAGAAGATACAGAATGAATTCACTACTGAGTAAATCACAAAAACCAGCTCACAATTACAGCTGAAGTCTTTGTGAAGAAGAAGAAGAAGAAGAAACACATGAAGCTCTCCCCATCACCAGAACTTTGGTGAAAGCAGCACAAAAGTTGCATTCTAAAGGTTGCATACTACTACTACTACTACTACTACTACTACTACCACCACCACCACCACCACTTCTTCTTCTTCTTGGGTTCTTGACAAAATGTGTAAATCAACATGCACCTGCAAAAATCCTGGCCAAAGACAAAAGCTTTCAAGCCAAGAAAAACAGAGTTTCCTTCACAAATCCCTCAATTCTTTCTTGTGGATGGGGAGATGCAACAGTAGCAGCCTATCTGGGTTCTGGATGGATGGGTGGGTGGGTGGGTGGGTGGGTGGATTTTTTTTTCTTAATTTTTTTTTTATAATCTTTTTTTACTTGTACTTTGCTAAATGTTTGTTGAAATGTTTGATGAAATGTTTGTTGTTGGCAGCTGAAATAGGTACACACTCCAAAAGCAAAAATCTTGCACAAAACAACAAAGAAGGATGATGATGATGATGGTAATCTGTTTATCTCTCTCTCTCTATAGTTGAGTGATTCTTGTGCTTTTACCCCAATTGGATTGGATTGTATGTAGTAGTGTATGTTCCAGTGTTGGGCAGTTCTTGACTTTTTTTTATGAAGAACCTCTGGGGTTCCAGTTCTAAAATAAATAAATAAATAAAGAACAAGGGTTTTGGTTAAGGTTTTTTCACTGTTCCTACATGTACAATTACTATAATTACTCTTGAGCCTTGTGCATTAAATACTTAGCTTCAGCAGTTCATACTGAGATTTAATATAATTTCCTTACTTTGTGGATACCACTGAAAGAGGGGATAGCGGGTGAAACACATTAATTTTAGTTCTGACTAGAACCAGTTCAAAAAATCAGACCACACCCGGTTACAGTTGATAGTTTTTACTAACAGGAACTGGCAATTCTAACCCACCAAACCACACCAGCCCACCCCCCACACCAGTATGTGCCTTCAAACCCATTGTGGCACTTACTAGAGTTATCCATAAACTCACCCTCTCTTTGGGCCTGCTTTCACCCCCTATCCCCTCTTCCAGTGGTATCCACAAAGTAAGGAAATTTTATTAAATCTCAGTATGAAATGCTGAAGCTAAGTATTTAATGCACAAGGCTCAAGTGTAATTATACATGTAGGAACAGTGAAAATATAACTAGCAGCACGGCAGGCCCTCAGTTAAAGGGAAAGATAAGATGAAACTCAGTTTACCACCAAAATTGCTGGAAAAACTAGTCTGGGTCCCAATTATTTCGTTTTGTAAAATTTTCATTCTCAGTTGCGCATTTGATGCCCTATTATGCCAAAACTAATCATTCTCACCCCTAATCAGGGGACTTTACGGATAACTCTAGGACCTATGTGTTTGGCATCCCAACCACTGTCTCCATCTGCATGAAAGCAGTCTGATATCGGCATAGCTCGACTGTAGAAATAGGACAATACTGTTAGTTTCTTGAGGACAGAGGAATACATCAAGAGAGAGAGAGACCGGCCCTTCATGGCAAATCTTGAGAAAAGAAATAACTGGATAATGCGATTCTTATCCGAACTGCTCATCAAATTGTTCCAGAGCTTCGCAAAAGATGTCACTAAATTATATTAAAGCATCCCCAGCAATGTTCAATATGTTACCCTGCAAAAATATTTCTAGGATCCATGTTAGGATCCATGTTTGGTTTTTCCAACCCCAACCGTTAACACGAAAACTGAGACTGCAAAAAAGATGGGAGACTACTAATAGCAAACCACCTGGACCAATCATTATGATTCGCCAATCAAAAACAGGGAACAACAGTATAATCATATTGATTACACTCTTCTCTGGCACGTACCTATTACGCTTTGCTGTGCCTTTTTAACAGCCTGAGCATGTTTTGCAAAATTGCTGCGTCAAAAGCATTTTGTTGGGCTAAGCAATTTTAATGTGCAGGTGTCACATGGTGAGCACCATTGGGGATGCTAAGACAGTACTATTAATTACTGTAATACTTTACATCAGTTGCCGATGACACCCAAGGACAGAAATAGCAGTTTCAACTTCTCTTGTAAATCAATTTCGCTCCATGATGTGAAGTTCTGGGGAAGAGGCTTTTTTTAGTCAAGGATCTCTCACACATACTTAAGGACATAGGAGTTGCTTATATGACTTGCTTGGTGCAAAGTGCAAACTTACCCAGGTTTGCTTGGATAGCATCCATGTGAGTATATAGTTCCCTATAGGGAAAATGGGTTCTTCTAAGAATTTGTTTTTTTGGGCCCACCAATTTCATTTGTCAACATGTCAAAATATGAAAGTAGAAATCTCCATGTTTATAAACATCTTGTGCTAATCTATAAAGGGTAATAATAATGAACCCCTATTCACAAACAATTTGTAAATGAAATAATATATTTTTAATGAAATAATATATTACTTTCTTTGATATTTGGATTATATTTCAGTCATACAAATTGTGGCATTAATTTATTTTATTTTATTTTTTTGTTAGGGGTTCTTGATATATTAGTTCTTGGATCCTCTTCTCGAATCCAATCTATATAATCTATAGTTAATTCATTTTTTGATTTAGAGTTAGTCTAGGGTAAATTCTTTGGTTTGGATTTCAACCCAAGAACTGATTAGGTCTACCCTTTTGCCATGCCTTCTTCTAGGTTTGTGACTAGGTTTGGTATCTACCATAACGGCTACTATTACATCATCTGTTGGTGTGTGATTATGACAATATCCTTTTAACTTGTTGATGTTTATTATTTTTACATCATCATTACTTATGGTTGATAACTCAATAGTATTATTATCTTTTTTTTTTGGCACCATTATTTATTGTTAATAACTCAACAATATTATTATTTAATTTTTTTGCACTTTAAAGGGTCCTTTCCAAGGCAACCTAAATTTCCCTCCTTTTATTTTTCATAGCTTTAGGCATCCATAATACCCACTCTCCTTCATGAAAACTTTTCATCTTCCCCTTATTATCATGTTGTTCCTTTCACAATTGTTGGATGTGGTTAATATTTTCTTTGGCTTGCCAACGATTTTCATCCAATTTAATTAAGTTTCCCATATTTACTTGAATGGCTTTGTCAATATCATCATGGGGTACATTTTGGATTCTCTTGGTACCTTATAAATTTCATTAGCATCACAAGTTGGGTATCATATACTAGCTCAAAAGGTGTATATAAGTTGAATTGTCACTTTATAGGCCATTTGATATGTTCATAAAGTGATAAATAACATTACATTTTAATTTGTTTGATTTGTATTTACCAACTTAGTTAATATTTTTCTCAATATTTTATTGGTCGATTTAACTTGCCCATTACATTGTGGATAATACGTTGTCAATTTGTGATGTGTAATCATAAATTCTTCCACAAGTATTATGATAGTTTTATTAATGAAATGGTTATTTTGGTCACTTACAAGGTGAGTAAGGCAGCCAAACTTAATAATGATACTTTCATAAATGAATTTGAACATAAAATTGAACTCATGGTGGATGATCAACTTATTAAGCAAAGGCAATATAAAATGAACCCAAATTATGCATTAAAGGTTAGGCAAGACATTGATAAATTATTAGATGCTAGATTCATCTATCCTATTAAAACTTCTTAATGGTTATCCCTTTTAGTAATTGTGCCAAAGAAGAATGGCAAATTATGCATATGTGTTGATTATCAAAAATTGAATGCTTAAACAAAAAAGGATCCTTTTTTTTAAACTTTTTTGAACTCAATTATGGATTCAATGGTTTGGCGTGAAATGTATTCATTTATGGATGGTTATAATGGTTATAACCAAGTGAAAATTTTAGAAGAAGATAAAGAAAAAATGACATTCATTTCAAAGTGGGGCGCATATAAATACAATGTTAACATGCCATTTGGGTTATGCAATGTTCCTTCCACATTCCAAAAAGCGATAACTAAGACCTTTAAAAAATATTTGAACAAGTTCATGCAAGTATTCCTTGACGATTTTAATGTGTATGGTGATAAGAAGGACCATTTAAATCAATTACAAAAATGCTTGGAAGAATGTAAAAGAAATGGCATAAGTCATAATCCAAAAAAATGTGCATTATGTGTTAAGTGAAGTGTTATATTAGGACACATTGTCTATAGTGATGGTTTACTAGTGGATCCCCAAAAAATTATTGCAATTATTACAATGCCAGTGCCAATTAATGTCACAAAGATAAAAATATTTTTTGGGGCATCTGGATTTTATTAACGTTATTTCCAAGATGTTGCTAGCAAAGTAACACCTATGTGCAAATTGTTGAAAAAAAAATTCAAATGGATTGATGCTTGCAATAAATTTTGGGAGTGGATGAAAACATTTATGACATGTCTACTAATGCCATTGGTGCCGAATTGGAAAATTGAATTCATGTGCATATTGATGCATCAAAATTTTCCCTTGGGGTTATGTTAGGTCAAAAACCATGCAATACTATTGATAGGCTAACATACTATGCAATTGGGATTATGAATAATGCATAAAATAATTATATAACGATTGAAAAAAAAGCCTTACCAATGGTACATATTGTGAAGAAACTTAGACATTATATATTGAGGAATAGTTGTATTTTATTTGTAGACCATCAAACATTATTATATTTGGTGAATAAACCAATAGTCACATGACAAATTGCTAGGTGGCTTTTACTATCACAAAAGTTTGATTTCAAAGTAATTTAAAAACCTAACAAAATTCATTTCTTGCCAAATCATTTGTCAAGGATTAGACATCGAGAACTAGTTGAAGGAATAGAAGATCATTTATTTGATGCTCAATTATTCAACATGAAAGTTGATTGGTATGGCTCAATTATAAAATACTTAACAAAAGGTTATTTTGACATTGACATACAAAAAAGAAAAGAAATGAAAAGCCATATTACCATAAAAGCTAGACCATATGACACATTGTATGATAGTTTGTTTTATAGGCTAGGACCAAATTGTGTCCTACATCAATGTCGTTCACCACTAGAAGTTATTAAAATGTTAGAAGAATCTCATGAAGGGTCAATGCCTTTCACCAATGGAAGCTACTAAAATGTTGGAAAATTTTCATGAAAGGCCAATTGGAAGACATTTCGATAGTAATACTAATGTCAAGATTTGGTGGCATGCATTGAATAAAGATGCAATTGACATGTGTTAGACATGTGATGTATGTCAACAACTTGAACCCATGTGGTGAAGTGGTAAAAGGCCAATCAAATCAATAGTGGTTTTCGTATTGTTTATGAAATGGGGCTTGATTTTATGGGACCATTAAACCACTAATGAGATATATGAGAATTCAATATATCTAAACGGTTACCAATTACACCACAAAGTGGGTAAATCAAGTGAAACCATTGAAGTGCAATGAACTTATTTCATTTTTAAGGTCCCATAGTGATTTAGGTCATTGAATTGCACCCCATTTTTGTATTAATGAATGTTCTTATTGTTAATGTTGAAATTTTTTTTAATTATTTAAAAATGTGAATGAGTTTTGTGAAACCAAGGAAGGAAAACACATTAAATGTGATGGATGTTGAATTTTCCAATGAAGTTGAACATCATATACATGATTATGTGCTAATAGAAACATGTATCCATGATTTTGATAATATTTTTTATATTTACGATTAGTGATTGGGACATGTATTCATGATTTCATTCGTCGTGCATTTAATTTAGTTTTGGATTTAAACTCCTATGCCCTATTACCACTTTGTAAATGTGCCAATTCAAAAATGATAGTGGACACTAAAAATGCATATTTATAATTTATCATGTGAATGAAATCAAATCATGAATTTGCATGTTTTGGCATCGTTTTGTCTCATTTTATGTTTTTCATTTTTTTACACAACATACAGAACAAGGTGTTTTTTGGGATCAAATTTTGGCAACTTGGCAAGAAAAAAAAGAAAAAGGAAGGTGTGAACAACCCAAAAATAATTTTTTAAAAAAATAAAAATGGGCCAAAATCACCACATCACATTATGAGGAAAAAAAAAAACTCTAAGGTCACCATATTTTTAAAAATAGCTTCAAACAAGTCGTCAAATTATAGGACAAATTCTAAAGTTTTCTACTTGTCCATCTAACCTCTAGTCAAATTTGGTTAAGTCCTCTTGGGAATGAATGATCACCAACCCACATACTTCACCAAATTGGAAAAAAATTCAATTGTGTAAAAATTGTTTTAAATGGGCCTTAAATGATTTACATAATTTTTTACATTTACACACCCCACCTCGTACATTTACACTTAACGTAGTTTGTAGTTGAGCCATATACACTTAACCGAGGTAAATAAATTTCCCTAAGCCATTTACACTTCCACGGAGCGGAAGTCCTAAACCCTAGACATGCACAACACTGAAAATTTAACTATGGTACCATTGTAGGTGCTGATTCAACCAAGGCACTTTCTCCCTCTTCAACCAAAAAAATCAATTCCAAAGACTAATAAACAAGCCAAAAATGAGGATACCGAGCAATATGGTTTATATATATATGTATTTTTTACATTATTTTATTATTTGATATTTTTTTTATCTTTTTAATTTTTTTAAAAAAAAATTATTTTTAAATTTTTGGTGTGGACTGGGCCTGATATCATCACCTTGGGAATCAGCAAGCCCATATGGGCAAGCAGCATGCTATGAGGTGACAAACATTCTTGACATTTGTGCCTGGCATTTTGCCTTTCATTTTGAAGATGGAGCAAAATTAAAAAAGCAATTAGAAGCATTTATTTTGTTAAAAGCTCCAAATTTTCATGTTACAAGCTCTTAATTTAACACACTTTGCATGTCCTTAATTAAGTATAGGCTACATGCAATATTTGAATAACTATTTCACTAAAAGACGACTTTTCAAAAACAAAAGTAAGGCACCTATTTGAACAATCTCATTGCCCACAATTTTCTTTTCTTTTTCTTTTTTTTCACACACAATACAAAGTCTACTAGACTATTATAACATTTAGGCGCTAGTTTACCAAAAGGAACTTCTCAAAAAAAATATAAATTAAATAAAAATAAATTAAAAAAAATTCAACAAGGCTCCCATTTTAACAATCTCATTGGCCATATACACTTGTTTGCCACAAAATTATTTAACATTTATTAATGTGCCACAAATTGAGGAAATTGATATAGGACCTTACTAAATAAATTGTTAGATTTTCTTATTTAAAATTTTTAATTACTTTCCAAACACAAAATTCACTCTAAATCCAATAACTAACTATCTAACTAACCAACCAACCAACCAACTAACTAACCAACTAACTAACTAACTGTATTACATATATAACTATTTTAACCCCCTGAAATGTTCAACTTTGGACACCCAAAACTTGGAAAAATGTGTCCCAAAATGTTTAAAATTTTGGAGGTGCAAAACTTGAAAGAACTTGGGGTTTTTTTTTTTTTTTTAATGGGCAAAATTATACATTTCCAGGGTTTAAAATAGTCACTAATAAGAGACCTCACTCCCAAGAAGTTGAAATATCCAGTATTGGTAGGTGTGCTTGGTTCTGGCCCCTTTTTCACATGGGCCCCCTTACTCACTCCCAAAGCTTAAAAGTAAGAGTTTTTTGGGATTGTTTTTGTTTTGAAGATGACCATGGTTCTGTTTTTGTTGCAGCAGAGGTTGATTGATGGGTTGAGAGAACTTGGAGTACTCCAGTCAGTGAGTGAGTGAGTGAGTGAGTACCTAGAGACCAAGGTGGTGGTGGTGGTGGTTGTGATTGTGCACAAAGAGTGTGTGTTTTTTGGTGGTAAGAAACTCATCAACTTAGTTGCCATTTGAAAAGTTTGTGTTTGTGTTTTTTTTGGGGGAAAGAGCTTCTTTTTGGTTAGAGGATTGTTTTTGCAAAGTATGGATTTTGGGTTGTTAAGTTCTTTTGTTTTTGGTTTGTAGTTAGTTGTTGCAGATCTGGTACGAGAAAAGAGCTCCAAATGGAAACAGTGATGCTCATGGTGAGGTAGGTAGGTGGGTGGGTGGGTGGGTGGGTGCTTGCAACAGATGATATAATACCAACAGCAAGAAGAAGAAGAAGAAGAAGGAGAAGAAGAAGACAGGAGAAGTGTTAGTAAACCATGACGAAAACCATGAGAGCTGTGCAGTACTCTGGCTATGGTGGAGGTGCTGCTGCTTTGAAGGTATTGTTCTGCAGCTCAAGTTGACCCTTTTCTCTACACAGCTTCTTGGTTTACTTTGGTTTGGTTTGGAATGAACATGGGGTGTATGTATGAGAGCAGCATGCTGAAAGGTCTTCTCTATTGTGTGAAAACTGTGGTTGCAAAAAAAGCTTGCAAATGAAAGAGAAAGTATTGAGATGGAAGAGCTTCAATTAGGTTAGAGACAAAAAAGATTTATATGGGAATTGATCACATCCTTCCTCCTTAATTTTATTTCTGTGAAATCAAATTCGGTGGGTAAAATGCATCATGGCATGAAGAGCACAATATGTTTTTGTTATCCGCATGTGGTGAATTTTTCTGGTTGTAAATTACGAATTTTGAAGAGAGAGAGAGAGAGAGAGAGAGATCTTAGAGAGAGATTGATTTGTATCTGAACAACACACAGCATGTGGAGATTCCGGTCCCAACTGTGAAGAAAGACTATGTGTTGATCAAAGTGGAAGCTGTGAGTATCAATCCCCTTGATTGGAAAATTCAAGATGGTTATGTGAAGCATATCTTGCCACCCAGGTTTCCACACATCCCAGGTACTTTACTTTCACACACCATGTGCAAAATTTGAAAGGAGTAAAACTCTAGTTGTTAATTCTAATAAGATGTATTGAGTTGGACTTTTCTAGTTTGTTTTGTGAAGTATCTGGGATTTCAGGTCTGTAGTCTTTGGTCTTTTTGCAAGAATAAGAAAAGAAAGAGTTACCAAGTTTGAAACAAACTGTGTGCGTCTTGGGGACTTCCGGATGTCTAACTCAGACTGAACTGGCAAAACATGCTCTTGGGGACAGGCACTGATGTTTCAGGCGAGGTTGTGAGTGTTGGTCATGGAGTTACAACTTTTGCACCGGGTGACAAGGTTGTGGGTTGCCTTGGCACGGTATGTTAGGGTTTCTCTTTTTACTGACTCCCCATCCAAACAAAATGAAACCTTCTAAACTCTTTTCTGCAACTTGGGTTTAGGGTACACAAAAAGGCAGAAAAACAAGCTCACATGCTCACAGACAGACTTCTCAACACCTGAAAAGAAGGACTTTTCCTTGACAAACTTTTCAATTTTTTCTGTGGGTTTCATTGACTAATTTGTTGGTGTTACACAACATGAGAACAAATGGATTGCTTGGATGCACAGTTTGGTGGAGGATTAGCTGAGTATGCATTGGCACACATCTCAACCATAGCAAAGCGACCATCTGGGGTGACAGCACTGGATGGTGCCTGCTTAGGTGAGGCTGCGTTCTCTGCTCTTCAAAGTGTGCGTGATTGGGCAGGAGTTCAACTTAATGGAAGTAAACCGAAAGTTCCCATGAATGTTCTCATAACGGGTGCTGGCGGTGGTGTTGGAACATTCGCTGTGCAGGTTATTTCTCTCTCTCTCTCTCCCATTTGATCAGAGTCAATTAGTATTCCCCCCTGAATAGGAATTCTTCAAAATTGAATGTTTCAAGGACTCCTTATACCCTAAGTGGGGGAGTGTTTCAAAAGTCCACTTTGTTCCTCAAAAAGATCATGCTCATTTGAAGTTGTCTGGCTTTGTTTGTCTCTTGTCTTCTCTCTTTTCATGCTTGGTTTTTTGGTTTTTTTCCCTCTCTTTTCGTGTTCCTTTTTCTTCTTGGTTTCATTGGTCTTCTCCTTTCATTTTAGGTTTTGTTGAACTAACCAGGAATGTAGTTTGAATTTTCCTATTGTTACAGCCATTCTTGTGACAGAAGCTCATGGTACGTTTGTTTGAGTTGTAGCTGCAGATGGAATTTCTGAAATTGGTTTTGTCCTCTTAGATGTGGCCTTGAAAACTGAAGTTTGTAATTGTCATTTGGTTTTTGCTGGACATAAAAATGAATTTGATTTTTTACTCTCAAGTGCACTGCAGCTTGCAAAATTGGGAGGTGTGCATGTGACAGCCACATGTGGTGATGACGCAAGACAGATGGAGCTCGTGAAGAGTCTTGGGGCGGATGAAGTATTGGATTCCAAGACAGCAGAAGGTGAATCTCTGGAGAGTCCATCGGGGAAGAAGTACGATACTGTAATTCAGTGTGGTGAATACATGCCCTTTGCCCATTTCAAGCCACAATTGTCACCTACTGGCAAGGTCATTGACCTTGCTCCATCACCCAAAAGCATGCTGTCGAGTGCCACCAGTCTAGCTTCATTCTCCAAACAGAAATGTGTTCCTTTTGTGTCATCGACAAATTCTACTGACTACTACTTTCTTTTTAGTCTAATGCAGCAGAAGAAACTCAAGACGGTCATTGACTCTCAGTTTCCCTTGTCGCAAGCAGAGAAAGCTTGGGCAGCTAGCATGACTGGGCACGTGACTGGAAAGGTCATCGTCACTTGTACAGAACACAGCTAGATACACCTTCCAGAAGGTGAAGAAAACCATAAGATCCTCACGATAGGAAAAAAAAACTCTCCAAAGAAGCAGATGCAAAATGTGAAAGCTATGAGACAGGTTAGTAGTATGGAGTGTGTTGAGGTATTGTAAGCAATCATGCCACCTTATCAGCACCCAATTTTAGCTTTTTGTGCAAACCTCATATGGAAGACCAAAAAAAAGACTCTTTTTGTGTGGTGGATTTGGACCATCAGGGAAAAGGGCTGGCATTCATGTGCCTTTCAAGAATGGAAACAATCTGTTAGATGATTCCTGGTTTTGAAGAGGAGCTTGGTTGGTATGTTCTGTTGAATTCTGTTTCCATATGTAATCACTCACTTTTCTTTCTCCCTATTGAATTGCTTAAACAATGTTTTTGGATAGCATGTTCATAACATAATAACACTAGCTTCTTGTCATCTAATTCCTCTGCCCCTTAAGGCAAATTCAAATTGCCAAGAAACTAGAGAATTTACAGGAATACATGCTAGATTCCCGTAGATTCGGTGTGCATTAGGGTGCAAGGCTGATTTTTGGTTGCTACAAAGCAAGCATATACTATATACCTGGTACTGAGACTCATACAACCCTACCTGACATTACCTTACCTACCTTATAAGTAGGGGCTGTGAGGCTGGTATAACCTCATATCCTTGGCAGGCAAGTGCTGGTGCAAGGCTGATACTTGCCTCAGCCATACACATACCCATCTGCTCACTTCTTTGATACCAGGACCAACATCAGTCTAATACCAGGGTTCCAGGGTTGTAGAAGGACCAGTATCAGTCTACTTACCGGCATGGTTCCCCAAGGTTGTATCAGGATTAATATCAATCTATATACCAGGGTTACAGGGTTGTAACAGAACCAATTTCGGTTGATATATCAGGGTTCCAACCTGATACCCACCAAACATTGGTTCAGAATAAGAGATATTACATGAAGTTCCCAAGAAAGGTAACTCCAAAGAGTTGATAGAAACACACCTGGTGAACCCAAAATGTGGCCCAGACCAAAATGAAAACTACATTGTTCTGTAGTCTCTCCCTTCCTCACTTGCAGGCAGAGCTAATGAAGTGTCAATAATAATGTAACAATTAAAAAGAATAATGTGTTGCACTTCCTGTTCCAAGAATGCTTATTACAAAAGCAAGCAACTCCATGCATACAATCTCAGGCAACAGAGTGCTTCTGCGCAGATTCTCCCTCCTCTCTCTCTCCCCCTCTCCTGTCTCTCCCTCTCTCCTGTCTCTCCATCTCTTCCTCTCTCTCCTGGTGCTGAAAGCATACTAAGATAAATGTTTCATCAAAGAAGTGCAATTGCATTTCCTCTACCCCAGCATCTACACTTATGGTGACAGAAAAAGAATGGAAAACAACAAAATCTTCATCAAGAAAAAAACTTACTATGTATGAGAATTGCTGCATTCAGGGGCCTAATTACTCAACAAAAAGCCAGCAGGCTGCTTCAGTTGCTGCTGTTCTGTCTTTTTGTCTGTCAACAAAAACCCTCATGATGACTGTTTTGCTTGGAATGATTTCATGAGGGAAACAAGCTTCTCAACTCCAGCTTTTGGCATCGCATTGTAAATAGAGGCTCTGACACCTCCAACAGAGCGATGTCCCTTCAGTTGCACCATTCCATTAGCTGCTGCCTCCTTGATGAATGCAGCTTCTAAGTCAGGGGTGGCCATGGTGAAAGGAACATTCATGCAAGAACGCACCGATTTCTCCACTGGACAGTTGAAGAATCCGTTGCTACTATCAATTGCATCATACAGGATGTTGGCCTTTTCAATGTTGTTCTTCTCCACAGCTTCCAATCCTCCTTGTGCCAGTAGATCCGCAAACACAAGACCACACACATAGATGGTGAAGCAAGGAGGAGTATTGTACAAGGATTTGTTGTCAGCATGGATCTTGTAGTCCAGCATGACTGGGGTTTGTGGCTGTGCATTCCCCAGCAAATCCTTCCTGATGATAACAATGGCCACTCCTGCAGGGCCGATGTTCTTCTGCACTCCACCATAAATGATCCCGAACTTGGATACATCGATTGGCTTGGAACAGAAATTGGAAGAAACATCAGCAACGAGGATGGTGTCCTCACCCACCTTCGGATACTCCTTGAACTCCACTCCATGAATTGTCTCATTTGCACAGATATGCACATACTTGGCACCGGGTGTGAGCTTGATCTCCGACTCTGTCGGCAGTCTTGTATACTTCTCAGACTTCCCGCTCCAAGCCAGATTTGGTTTGCAGTATTTCTGTGCTTCCTTGTAGGCTTTATCGCTCCATGAGCCTGAGACAATGAAATCCACCACGTCGTCAGGCTTGCACAAATTCAGAGGAATGGCAGAGAACTGCGTGGTGGCTCCTCCCTGCAGAAACAAAACTTCGTAATTCTCCGGTATCTTTAGAAGCTCTCTGAAATCAGCCTCCGCCTTCTGAATGATGGACAGAAACTCCTTCCCGCGATGGCTCACTTCCATGATGCTCATTCCGCTGCCCTTCCAGTTGAAAAGATCCGCCTGCGCTTCCTTCACAACCTTGGCAGGCAGAGTAGCCGGTCCCGCAGCGAAGTTGAAAACACGGCCATCGGTATCGATCTCATTTGACGAGCCATCCTGCTTTTTCTGCACAGACGGAGGAGCAGTAGCTGTGCATCTTACACTCAGACTGTGCGTCCCCGCTCTCCTCACCAGATGCGCCGCCTTCTTCCGTTCCAGATTGATTACCCCTTTCCCAACGAAACCCGACACGAGCTGCGTCCGCGACTGCGAGGAGGAGGCCAACTGTTGTATCCTCTGCGCCACAACTTGATGAGGGGGCGCCATTACTGCTCCTCCCTGTTCTATCCTCATTGCCAACACTCCTTCCATCCTCACGGGAAAACCCTCTCACAAAACCCTCCCACAAAACCGAAGAAAACACGCAAAAAAAATCACGCCAGAAAGAAAAGAAAACACGAAAAATCGCGAACAACGGCGACCTTTGAGACTCCACAAAAACACAGAAACAAGATGCTCTTCTCTACAACTATTTCGCCGCAACGATCGAGATTTGCAGCCTCGATGGCGGCGAAAGGCACCGCGAGCGGCAGCAACAGCGGGGGAAAGAGCGCACGCGCCCACGAACGAGCGAGCGAGCGAGCGAGGGCGACGCGGTGATGGATGGATGAACGGATGAACAAATTTTACGTAATAGATGAAGCAAATCCCATTCATCCTCTTTGGATGAACTTTACATTTTAGATGCAACAAATCGCATTCATCCTCTTTGGATGAACTTTACATAGTAGATGAAACAGATCACATTCATCCTATTTGGATGAACTTTACATAGTAGGTGCAACTAAAAATCGCATTCACCCTCACCGGATGAACTTTACATATTCGATGCAACAAATTGCATTCATCCTCTTTGGATGAACTTTACATGTTAGATGCACCAAATCTCATTCATCCTCTTTGGATGAACTTTACATAACAGATGAAACAAATTGAATTCATGTTAATATTTGGGCTATTGCATATGCATACCAGTGTTGGGCGGGTATCATTTTTTGATACCCTCCAGATCAGGTTTTCACAAAATAAAATTACAAAAGATTAAGATTCTCGCTTTTTGATTTTTTTTTTTTAAAAAAAACTTATACACCAGGTCAGGGTATCAATATTTATATAAAAAATTGAACCAATTCTCATGATGTTGGTTCTCATAAATTTGAGAACAATTGATTATCATTTGGTGGCTCTCACCAACCGATTATTTTGTCTTTTCCAAATTAAAAAATAATAAAAATTACCCCAAAAATATTTATTTTAATTATTTTTCTTTTAAATTAAAAAAAATCATAGTTATTTGTTAAATAAGAAAAAATTTAGTACATATAAGTAAACCATAGTTTGTTCACATTCAACATGGTAACCTTCCCATCATAACCATAACTATTAGTGCACCTATAGGATTAGGATCTTGTGACAATAATATCTTATCTTACAACTAAAGTGATATTGTTAGTAATATGAACCTTAGTGAGAATTATTTATTTATTTATTTATTTTATTTATCTAAATAATTATTTTTGATGATTTTTAAAATTAATATTACAATTTCTTTTCTTATCAACTAGGGTATCAAAATTATGTTTTCAAGTGGTGAATTGATTTTTGATTTCATGAAAGGTTAGCAATATAAGTTAAATATTGATAGTTGGCTTTTCAATCTTTGGGTATCAAATTTGAAAATTTGATGACCAACAATTTACTTCAATTTTTTAGCAACTATATATATATATAAACCTACACTATTACAATGAAACCATGAATCTTCACTATTATTTATATTTTATATGCAAAATAATGGTAATTAACATCTTTTTTTTTTCACAAGAGGTCCTAGTTTTACCACTTTAGCCAAAATTATGGTCATAATTAGGTTTATGTTTTCCCCAAAATAAAAAAAATTAATGTCATGGAAAAAAAGCAAAATGTAAATGAACTAAATGTATTGTCATAGAAGAAATTGAATTGAAATTAGGGTTGATTTTTTAAAATATCAATTTGATAAGCAATGGTCAAATTTTGGACTTGTTAAGTTTTATAAAGGTAAAAAGATTGTGCAAGGTCAATGAAGTACATCAAAGTGGGAAAAAAATAATAGTAGAAGCATAGATATGTGAACAAGTTTTTTGGAAATATTAACATGATTCTATGGAGATCTTCATTCCTCAATCCTTATTCTATGACAATATTCATCTAGATATAATGAGTTGTATAATA
>Ga0116227_10006988_pt1 | contig 22407 bp, 18 predicted proteins | sample S1TSphgellanicum_FD_89693 | JGI IMG/M metagenome (GOLD analysis project Ga0116227, IMG submission 89693) | Host-associated microbial communities from peat moss isolated from Minnesota, USA - S1T2_Fb - Sphagnum magellanicum MG | ecosystem: Host-associated > Plants > Peat moss > Unclassified...
GTCGATCGGCAGGTTTTCCACCAACTCGTTATCGATGACCTGGTTGATCGTCGCACCCTGCGTATCCACAGCTACCTGGTCGGCGGTCACTTCTGTCACTTCCACGTTGCCGGCATTCAGCGTGGCATCAAGGCGCAGACGCGTATCCGAGTCGATAATCACGTGCTTCGAGGTGAACGCTGCAAAACCCTTCGACTCCACGAGCAACGTGTAAGACCCCACCAGCACGTCGTTGAAGGTGTATTCGCCATGGTCATTGGAAGTCGTCGTGAGCACATTGCCACGGTCTTCTGAGGTCAGCGTAATCGTCGCGCCCGGAATCAAGCCATGCGAAGCATCGAAGACGCTGCCAGCGATGGTGCCCGTATTTTGCGCCTGTCCAAAGCACAGCGCAGGCACAGCGGCAACGCAAATCAAAAACAACACGGCCCGAGTCAGGATCGAGCGAACGGCGCGGAATGAGTTAGCAGACTGCATGAACATCCTCAAAAAAAGAAAAATAGTGCTTACGCAAAATGAACTGAAGCCGCGCTGTACGCCGGTAGTGTCAGCAATAGCTTGCCGTCGTGGGAAGTCATCGTTTCAGTAGACGACGGAGCCCATGCGCCATCGCTACCAACGACTGCACCGCCGAGCCTTACATCGGTCGTCGCATCAATCGCCGGCGCCGTCAGCCGCAGAATCATTGCAGTCGGTTTCGTGTAACCCGTCGGCAACTGCACTTCGAGCACCGTGTCCTTCTCGCCTTTGTTGAAGGCCATCACGGTTACCTGGCCATGCTTTTGCGCAGCGTAGGCGGAAAGGTTCTCGCCATTCGCTTTCAACTCTGCCGCAAGCATCGTCGCCCCAGATAGCGGACGCGCAAATAACATGCCGTAATAATCCGGTCGCGCAGAGAACCCTTCTTTAGGCGAGCCCGCGATCGGCGTGTACAAACCATTGCCGCCGCCATGCAGATTCACACCCGTGCCGCCCACAGACGCAATCTGCGCCAGGAAGTCTCCCGCCCACAGCGCCGAAGCGAACGTGTCGCTCACGCCCTTCTTGCCGGCGTTGTAGCAGGTGTTGCCCTCCGACATCCGGAACGGCATGCCCGCCTTCTGCGCCAGTTCCACCGCACTCAAAATGTTTGAAGCAAACTTCGTGCGGTCGTTCAACAGACGATGGATCGTCATGTCGGGATTCGTCGGCGGCCCCTCGGCATAGTAGTGCGCCGTGATCAACATTGTGCGTCCCTTGGTATCGGCGGCAAAATTCCCTACCCACTCCGGCTTGAACGACGTGTCCGGTCCAGCCAGCGGAGCGTTCGGCACCTTCGCATGAACAGCTTTCTGGAACTCGTTCCACTTGCCGATGAACTCGTCATACTTCCAGTGGTCTTTCGGATCGCCGTTGTGCTTGAACAGGTCAGGCTCGTTGCCGAACTGGAACGCCAGCAGCCGCGACCCGCAAACCTCCGCGACGCAGGCAGCTTCTTCCGCTGCAGAGTTCGCATCTCCGCCCGCAAGGTTAAGCCCATAGAGGAGCTTCCAGTTCGTCGCATCCAGAAACGCCTTCAGGTTTCGAATCGACCGCGGCGTAATGGTGAACGAAACATTGTCGCGCTTCCCAGGATCAGGCCCCTGCGCACTGACTTCGTCCAACGGAACTTCCGGCCCATCCACTGCTGACCATTTCGTAAACTCGCTCAGGTTGCCGCCAATACGCAACACGCCCGACTCGCCCAGCGTCTTGAAGAACGGCACGAGCGCCCTGTTTTCCGTGCTGAAAAATTTCGGATACGCCAGTTGCGACGACTCGTAGCTCAGCCCGGTGAAGTCCATCGGCACATGCGCTATCGGCTTCGCCGGGTTGATCACAAACTTTGCGTTGCCGACAGACGATACCGCCTGCGCCCACGAGCGCGGCGTTGCCGCCAGGGCCGCGACAGCCGCGGCAGATGAAAGGAAATGACGACGATCAAGCACGATACGGTCCTCAAGCAGTTCAACGAGTCAAAAGAGCAACCGCTTACACCCGGAAACTCCAAAGCAAAATCACGCGAGCAGAAAGTTATTGCGGCAGGCCTTGCAGGCCCATGGACTTGCCCGGCCAAGTCGGAGCTGCCGAACCGATAATCTCCGTGAGGTTCGCACTCACACCAGACGCAATCCAGATGTCGCCCGCGCTATCGATGCCGATACCGCGCGGCCCGAGGATCGCCGGCGTTCCGCTGGAGGTCCCGTTTACATCGGTGCCGCAAGTCGTCGTAGAAGACTTTACGAAGCAACTTCTGTAGGTACCCAGGAACGTACCGGTCGTGCTGAAACTGGTCGAGCTCGGAACAAAAGTCGTCGCACCGGAAAGACTTGTTCCGTTCGCGCCATCAATCGCATAAACGTAATTGGATCCATCCACCGATGTTCCACGGAAGTACCCCGTCGATCCGTAGACCGGCGTAAACGTCAGGTTCGATCCTGCACTCAACGTGCTTCCGCTCCTCGTGATCGGAGTGATCCCCAGTGACGTAATCGCCATCGCATTGCCAGTGCTTAGACCGCCGATGCCGAACGCATTGGCAATGCTGGATCCCGAAATCAATACGCTCGATATAGCCGAAGAACCATACGTTCCAGCCGCCGGTGTGCCCTTGGTGTACGTGCCGCTATTAAAGATTCCGTAAACGGTCGGCCCTGCACTGGGATTGGCGAGCAGGTAAATGTCCAGGTTCGTGCCATAGCTTACGGCAGCAGGACCGCCCGTTACACTTGTCCCGCCAGTCGCCGTGTTCGACACACTCGCGATGGAATAGGTGGAAGGCGCCGTGTACGTCAGATGGCGCATGTTGATGTTCTGCTGACTCGAAATCACGTTGATGTTATTCAGCGGATCGGCCAGCACAAACGTTGAGTTCGAACCAAGGCTCGAGCTCGTCAGCTTCGTGAGCTGCGATCCGTCCGTGGTGTTCCAGACGATGAGCGATTGCGTGCCGGACGTATTGGGGGTCACCCCGAAGACGTGACCCGCCGTGTCCGTCCCGATCTGTGTCATGGTCAGATCGGTCGAAGTCGAATCGTTGGCCGTGGCAAACAGAGACGTTCCGTCATAGCCGATGCCAACGATGTTGATGGCCGTCGGGCCTGACTGGTTGTAATTCAGCACATACACGTTGTCCTGGTAGTCAAGCGCAAGCGCAAACGGATACTTCAGTCCTGAGCAGGTGCTCGCGCATCCCGTCGTCTCCACGCCGTATCCCGTCGCGTAACCAATCGACATCGACCAATCCGGCGGCGCCACCGTAAGTGCAGTCTGGTAGAACGAGTTCGGATACGCAATGTTGTACAAACACTGCACCGCCGACAAAGAACCTCCCGTCGACGCCGTGCAGGCGGTGGCCGTCGCACCCGATCCCGTGCCGTTCCACGTGGTCCCATTCCCAAGCGGATAGTGTGCCAGGTTCTTCATGGCCTGTAGCGTGTTGACCGGAGTCGTCGAGCCGGAAATCGGCGGCGTCGTCAGGCTGAACAATTGTCCGCAAGCCGAGCCATCATTCGCGGTCGCGCTGGGCGTCACCGCAAACGTCGGGTTGCTGTTCACGCACGCTTCCAGAATGTTGCCTATCGCATAAATCTGGTCCGTGGGAATCGCTCCGCCGCGGCCGCCGTAGCTCGCCTGCATATAGCCCGTGTAACCCACGATGATGTTCTGCACATTCGCAAACGCATGCGCCAACCCGGCAGCCGAAGGCGTCGCCGCCGAGGCCGTCGTGCTGTTGTTGAGAGGAGCGCCGATATCCACCCGGCCGGCGTTCGATACCGTCATGAAATTGTTCAGCGCGTACGCGGATACCGCCGTCGTCAACTCATTGACGTACACGGCATTGCCCGTATACGTCTGCGCACCGGCATTCACGGCGTAAACGCTACTGCATGCTCCCACAACACTCATCAGCAGCGTCGTGGTATTCGTTCCCGAGTTCGCTCCCGTATTGCCGCCATACCCTGCGATGTACGCATACTCACCCGCCGGACAAAATGTTCCCGTGGCCGGCAGCGTGAAGTTGAAGCTTCCATTGCCCGATGTGCTTGCCGTAGTAACCGCCGTCGCAGCGGACCCGTATGTGCTCGTCCCGCTCGTATTGGTGACATACAGCGTCATTGTCGCGCCAATGACCGGGTTCGGCCCGCCATGCACGATGCCGGACATGGAGTTCGCCCCGTCACCATATCCATTGCCATCGGCAAGACCCGTGCCGCAACCGCTAAGCAAGGGCAGCAAGATGGCGGCAGCGCCAGCAAGCATAGAAGGACGCAAACGGACTGAAAGTGCTGAGAAGAACATGGGGACCTCAAGGAAAAAGTAGCAATTGGGCGGAAATCCTGTTCACGACCTCGTCGTCGAGATTCGCTTCATTCAACCGCTTGACTAAATATGCTCAGTAACATTGCTACCGCTCACACAGGGTTGTCAAGTTGGGGAAAATCGCTCGGCTCACGACCCGCAACTTTGTAACCGCTTCCACCTGCGGCTTTAGGCGTACTTCGCCTTCCGAGCCATCCGCGCCAGTGCCGCAAACGCTATCAGCACCGCGACCCACGCGCACCAGAACGCCACGCGAAACCCCGCATGACCAATCACCACACCCGCAAGCGGCGCCGAGAGCGACATCGAAAGCTCAAGGAACGCTGTAAACACGCTGATTGCCGAAGCCCGGTCCCGCGGCCCCACTGCGCGAATCGTCTGGACGCACAGCGCCGGGAACATCAGCGAAAACCCGCAGCCCATCAGGCAGCACGCCACCAGCGCCGGCCCTGCCGCATGCGACACCGCCAGCAACGCCAGCGCACCCAGCTCCACGCTGATCGATACCAGCCCCACCTGGAACACGCTGTAACGGTCAATCCACTTCCCCAGCAGGATTCGCACCGCCACAAACGAGACTCCATAAAGCGCCAGCGGATACGCCGCGCCGTGCCAGCCCTGTGTCTGAAAAAACAGCGTCACAAACCCCGACAACACGCCATACCCCACCGCCGCCAAACCCAGAATTACGCCATACGGCGCAACCTTCCGAATCACCGCCAGCAGCCGCAGCGGTTCGGCGCCTTGCCGCTCCACCTCTGGCAGCCGCATCGCAAACATCACGCCACCGAGGCACAACACCGCCAGGCAGACCCCCAGAGCCGGTCCACCCCAGCGCGACATCATCCCCAGCCCCACCGGAGCGCCCAGCCCGAGCGCCGCATTCGCCGCCACGCCGCTCCATACCAGGATGCGCGACGCATTGCCTTCGCCCACGCGGCCAATCCCCCACACCGCGCCTGCCGCCGAAACCCAGCTAATCCCCCAGCCCAGCATCAGACGGCTCACGGTCAACACGCCGAACTGCACACGCGGCTCGGCCATCCCTCTGTTCGTCGCGACAGCAAACAACAGGCCGCTCATCAGCATCAGCAACAGTCCGCGCATCACCGTCACGCGCGCGCCAAACCTGTCGGTAAAAATTCCCGCCGACCCTCGGCTCGTCAACGTTGCCAGCGCCTGGCTTCCCAGCGCGACGCCGGCCAGCATCGTCCCCAGTCCCAGCACCCGGTCCACGAACGTCGGCACGACTGCGGCCTCAAGTCCCACTGCGAAGTACCCGACAAACACCAACACGGTGCTCTGCGCCACCACCATGCCCACTCGCGGCGCGGCGTTCACGGTATCCCGGCTACTCGAAACCGATGACATCCCTGAAGTATCTCTCAGACAGGCCTCACAACATCACTGGCACCATTTATCCTCTTCCGTAAGAGGCCGCGATCCGCTTCATGACTAAGGGCAATAAGCCGGAACACAATCGTCCCATTACCCAGAAGACCCTGGCCGAGTATCTGCAACTCTCGCCCAGCACCGTCTCGCTCGTCATGAACGACACGCCCCGCGGCCGCCTCATCCCTGAAGCCACCCGCCAGCGCATCATCGAAGCCGCTGCCAAGTTCGACTATCGCCCTGACTTCTACGCCAAGTACCTCAACTCCCGCCGCAGCTACACCATCGCGGTCATCCTGCCGGAAGTCCGCGAACAGTATGCCGCCTCCATCCTCGCCGGCATCGACTCCACGCTCACCAAAGAAAAGTACCTCTACTTCACGGCCTCGCACCACGACAACCCAGACCTCATCCGCGAGTATCCGCGCCGCTTTCTCGAACGCGCTGCTGAAGGATTTCTCTCCGTCAACACAACGTTTCCGGTTCTTCCCGGACGCCCATGGATCTCTATCGGCAACCACGCCAAGGTCGAAGGCGTTCCGCGCTTCGCCATCGACAACTACTGCGGCGGCAAAATGGCGATGCAGCATCTTTACGACCTCGGCCACCGCCGCATCGCCGTCATCAAAGGCCCACCGTGGCGTCGCGCGGCCACTGAGCGCTGGCGCGGCATCCGCGACACGGCACGCGACCTGGGCATCACGTTCAAGAAACAGCTCGTCCGCGAACTCCACTCCGGCAACACGCCGACAGAAGTTTCCGCCCCGCAAGAGGGCTACCTCTGCACCACCGAGCTCATCAAGACCGGCGCCGCCTTTACCGGCCTCATCTGCTTCAACGACGTCACCGCCATCGGCGCCATCAGCGCCCTCCGCGACGCCGGTCTCCAGACCCCGCTCGACGTCTCCGTCATCGGCTTTGATGACATCGCCAGCGCCGGCTACCTGAGTCCCACGCTCACCACCTTCATGCAGCCGCTGGAAGAACTAGGCGGCCTCGCCGCAGCTCATCTTGTCGCAGCCATCGAAGGCCGTGAAGAGCTCACCCACGAAGAGCTCGTCGAACCCCGCCTCATCCAGCGCCAATCCACCCGCCCGATCCTGCCGTCAGAAGCCTAAGCAAAGCCACAACTCCGGGTGCCCCATCCTCGCCGCGCCAAAGAATCTTAAGGTTCGACCGATGACCTAAGCTCGCGGCAGGGTGGGGTATCGCGCGTTAAGACGCGCGACCGATACCACCGATCCTCAAGGCCCCACAGTCCTATCCCCTACTACCTATCCCCTGCCTTCACGTCCACCGTCCCCATGTGCCCATTGTGCGCATCCCGCACCACAAACCGCAGCCGCACAGCTTTCGCCGGCAACGCAATGGGCAACTTGTACTCCACAACACCCGACGCCGTTCGCGCGCAGGTCTCTTCGCGGATCACGCGGTCGATCATCTTGCCCTTCGCGTCGTACCATGCAGCCGCCACGGTAGCCTCGGCATTCGACCGCCCCTGCGCGTCCGGCTCCGTCCAGCCAATCCCATTCCCTGACACATGCAGCGTGTACTCCGCCGCTCCGGTCTTCGTCTGCGTCACCGTTAGCCCGTTGTATGAGATCGTGCTCGTCAGCGCCTGCGACAAATCCAGCTTCAAATTCGCCTGTACCTGCTTCACCGACATCGTCTTGTCGATCACAGGATTCAGATCAGCGGCGGTCTCCGGGAAGTACCCATCGCGCGTCGTCGCAACCAGGTTCGGGTCCTTCATCACCACGCGCACGTTGCGAAACTTCGCCGGGTCCCCCGTCTTGTCCGAAGGCGAGTACGTCAGCGTGTAGTAGTTCCGCCCCTTCGCGATCCCCTCGCCAATCACGTTCTCAATATCGTTGCGACCGCGAAACGCAATCCCACCCGTCGACGGCGCAAAGTCCGAAAACCCGATCGACCCCGAATCAAACGGCGCACCGTCCGCGCCCACAGCCGAGTCCAAATCGTCCGGCGTTTCCACATCAATCGTCGCGCTCGAGCCCGCCGTCGGATCGATCGTGTACATCGTGATCCGCGCCGCCAGCAGCCGCGACGTCGTTTGCCGAATCGCCGTCTCGATCGTCGTCGTATCCTCATCGTTCATCCCGACCAGATCGACCGGATGAAACCCCATGCCCACCCAGATCAAATTCTTCCGTCCCGGCGTCCCCGTTGAAGCCTCCGCCAACTGCCGCAGCGCACCCAGCGTCTGCGCCATGCGCTCCACCGCCACATCGCCTCCGCCCTGCGAGTGGTCCAGCCGCCACGGATACTCCGGCATGTGTTTCTTCACCACGTCAATCAGTTCATCGCGGTTCTGCGTGTAATCATGCACCTGCTGAAACGTGTTGTTCGTCGCGATCATCAGGACGGTCGGGTCATGCAGCACCGGCGTCTGCGCCTGCAGATACTTCACCATCATCTGCCGCGAGTAGCTCATGTCTTCAAATCGCGTATTCAACTCATCCAGCACCAGGATGGTGACCGGAGCATCGCCAATCTTCGCCAGGTCCGCAGCCGAGTTCACCACCGGCTTGTCCGACACCGGCAGCGCGTGCTCGTCCGGCGTCTCGAAGTGCCGGATCCGCTGCACCTCGCCGGCATCCACAATCGTGAAATCGTCGCGCGTCAGCTTGCGATCGACCAGCTTGCCTTTTTTGTCCGTCACCACAACGTCCAGCACCACCAGCCGCGTGGTAACGGTCAGCGTCGCCGTCTGCCCGGGTTCAGGCGGGGTATCCTGCGCGACAAGAGCATGGCCGAAGCCCAGAACCACAATCAGTGCAGCAACCTGGAAATAGGCGACTGCCTGAACCTTGCGAGAAAGTTTCAACTTAGGCATATCTTTCTTGACGCTCAAACCAAACGAATAGTTGCGCTTAAATTTCTCTGCGCCCAACGCTCCTCACGAAGCATCCTCCTGAACGGAGCCGAAGCTTCTCCGCATTTGCCTTTTATGATGAAGTTGTGACCTTCACCATCGCCGCTTTCTACCAGTTCGCCCGCCTCGCCGATCCTGCTGCTCTGCAGGCGGAACTCGCCGCGGCGTTCACGGAAGACGAACTCTGCGGCACCATCCTCCTTGCCGGCGAAGGCATCAACGGCACCGTCGCGGCTTCGGCCGAAGTCATCGACCGCCTCCTCGCCAAGCTCCACGCCGGCACCGGACTCGACCGCAACGACGTGAAGTTCTCTTACTCCGAAGAACGTCCTTTCGGCCGCCTCAAGCTGAAGCTCAAGCGCGACGTCCTCGCCTTTCGCCGCGCCGAAGTCGACCCCACCAAAGCCGGAACCTACGTTGAACCCCGGGACTGGAACGCTCTGCTCGCCGACCCCGAAGTCCTGCTCCTCGACACGCGCAACCACTACGAGTACGAGGCCGGCACCTTCACCGGCGCCATTGATCCCAACATCGAAACCTTCTCCGAGTTCGCCACCTACGTCCGCGAAAACCTCGACCCCGCGCAGCACCGCAAGGTCGCCATGTTCTGCACCGGCGGCATTCGCTGCGAGAAGGCCTCCGCGTTTCTGCTGCAGGAGGGCTTCGGCGAGGTCTTCCACCTCAAGGGCGGCATTCTCAAATACCTCGAAGAAGTTCCGCAGACCGAAAGCAAGTGGGAAGGTGACTGCTTCGTCTTTGATCGTCGCCGCGGCGTGAGCCACAAAGACTTTGAGTAGACTCTGAGCATGGAAAACTTCTCCGCACGAGAAACCGAGTGGCTGCTCGAGCTCGACGGCGTTCCGCTCGCCAGCTTCTGGCCGCGCGCATTCGCGTTCGTGCTCGACTGGATCATCGTTTCCGTGATCATGATGACGCTTCTGTCGGCTTTGGCGACGGCTTATATGCACTGGGGTCCGCAGAAAGCGCAGATGCATGAGGTCGTGAAGCAACTCAAAGATGGCCATGAGGAAGTCGTCGAGCAATACACTTCGGGCCTGGAGAAATACTCCGAAAGTCATACCGCGCACATCATTCAGGACATACTCATTCCCGTCCTGTATTTCGGCTTCTTCCTGTGGAAGGGCAAAGGACGAACGCCGGGAAAACGCCTGATGAAGATTCGTGTCGTTTCGCTCGTGCATCGTCATCTGTCGTTGTGGCATTCCGTCGAACGGGCGCTTGGATATGGCGCTGCGGCGCTCGAAGGCGGATTTGGCTTCGTGCAGTACTTTATTCATCCGTATCGCCGCTGCGTGCAGGACCGAATCGCTGAAACCATCGTGGTGACGGAGGCCGGCTATCAGGCGATGCAGCGCAAACTCTCGCATCCGCTGATTGCGGACCAATCGAACAAGCTGGGCTCGGAAGGCTGACCCACTCCCCCTATCGGTAAGTCCTAAAGTCTCGCATTACAGGACTAGGTCTGGACTTGTGTTTGATGGGGCACAGGTGTGTCTGAACGTGCTCGCAGACAAGTGAGCAAAACAGGACAGACATGGCCAACGGGGACTGAGAGTATGGTCTAGAGTGGGGCTGCTGCCAAATCCCTCTGCACTAGCGAGGTGATTCTTGGGCGACGCAACGAAAACAGGGTTCGATCACGAGGTATTCCTCGCCCAGAACGGGCCGGGACGCAGACTCATAGAGTTGAAAGCTCGCGGAACGTTCTTTTCCCAGGGTACCGAAGCCGACGCTGTGTTCTACCTGCGAAAAGGCCGCGCAAAGTTGACCGTCGTTTCCAAGACCGGCAAGGAAGCCACCATCACGCTGCTGGCCGCCGGAGACTTCATCGGCGAAGAAGCCGTAGCCGCGCACGCAGGCCTGCGCATGGCGACTGCCACCGCCATCACGGCCTGCTCCGCGATACGCATCACGCGCATGGAAATCACGCGTGTCATCCGCGAAGAGCACAAGTTCTCTGATTTCTTCCTCGCGTTCCTGCTTGCCCGCAGCATGCGGACGCAGGCCGACCTCGTCGACCAGCTCTTCAACTCCAGCGAGAAACGCCTCGCGCGCATCCTTCTGCTCATGGCAGAGTTCGGCAAACCCGGCGAGCCTGAAAGCCTCATCCCACCGATTACGCAGGAGACGCTCGCCGACATGATCGGCACCACCCGCTCGCGTGTGAGCTTCTTCATGAACCGCTTTCGCAAGCTTGGATTCATTGAGTACAACGGCCGCATCCATGTACACAAGTCGCTGTTGAATGTCGTGCTCTACGACCGTTCCGAGCCGGCAAACGCGACGAGTTCCAGGCTGCTCACCAAAGGCCAGAAGTTCCCGCGAGAAAAAAAGAAAGCAGTGAGCAAAACGGAACAGCAGAAGAAGTAATTGCTTGGGCATACTATCCAGACAAAATCCTTGGGCCCCGGAGAACACTATGTCTACTGCAACGCGAACCTTGCTGATTGTCGATGACGATGCTTCTCTGCGGACATCGTTGTCGAGTCTCTTCACCCAGCTCGGCTACCAGGTGCGTAGTGCGGAAGACGGCTTCGCGGCGCTGGAAGAAGTGCGGCAACAAGAGCCGGACCTTATCCTCTCCGATCTGAACATGCCGGGGATGTCCGGTTTCGAGTTCCTCTCGGTGGTGCGCCGACGCTTCCCGCACCTGCATGCCATCGCGATGAGCGGTGCGTTCTCCGGCGAGAACGTGCAGCCCGGCGTTGCGGCCGACGCCTTCTACCAGAAGGCCAGCGATCTCGCTCTGCTGCTCCAGACGGTTTCGAGGATGAGCACGCATCTGTCGACGCAGCGGCTGCAAAGGCCGAAGCAATCCCCGCCGATCTGGATGCCGAGCAACGGGCATAATGCCGAGGGCCAACCTTACCTGACGATTTGCTGCCAGGAATGTCTTCGCACCTTCATCCATGTGCTCGATCCGGAAGCCACGCCCATGTTCTTCGCCAAGTGCACACACTGTGAGAGCGTGCTGCAGTACGCGGTAGTGGAGTCGAGCAACCCGGCGCAGCCGCAGCTCTTCCAGCGCAAGCAGGAGAGCGGTGTGACGCCGGTAGCAAAAGCCTAGATCATCCCGGCTTTACACAAATACTGAAATTTCGCTGGCGCCGGCCCGGAACAGGTGGCCCATGGCCTTGAGGAAGGTCTGCGCGAAATAGCGTCTGCCTTTGCTGGTACAGTCTTTCAAAAGACAGGGCGGAGCGAGTACGTGTTGCCGCCGGGGGTGACCTCACGATGAAGATGACGGTGCGGATAGCGGCGGTTTTGCTGGTGGGATTGATCGCCGGGCTTATGGTGGGGACGGGGATGGACCAGTACACGCATCGGCTGCTCGACGCGCGCGGCTGGGTGACCGAGCACCAGGTCATGGACGCGCTCTTCCGCCGCGTGCTGCCGATATGGTGGAACGCGACCATCGTGGTCATGATCGCGGCAGCCGTGGTCTCACGAGGCGGGGCACGCTGGGCATTTGGTGTGGCTTCGGTCCTGATGATCGTGGCGCTGGTGGTGACCGTACGCGTAGAAGTGCCCATGAACCGGATGATCCAGTACTGGGACCTCAACGCCATCCCCGCAAACTGGGCTGATGTCCGCGACAAGTGGCTCCGCTTCCATGCCGTGCGAACGACGTGCGGAACGGCTGCGTTCCTGGCCGCGCTGGTGGGGTTGGTGAAGTCGGCGCGGGAAGGTTAAGTCAATCCCACTCATCTCAGAGAGATGAGTGGGTCAGGCGCGAGGAATGGCGCCGTTGACTACGGAGCGAGGGCTACGTCCCCGGTGGCATCGAATGTTGCTCCACCAGGGACGAGCGTGGTGGAAACAGTTTTCTCTCCGGTGGAACCCGTGTAGAGCTGGATGCGAGCGGGGTCAATTCCCTTTTCCTCAACGAGGTAGGCCTTGGCGTTCGCCGCGCGCGCCGAGGCTACGCGCTGTGAGCTGTGTTCCGCCGGACCGGCGTTGCCGACCAGGACCAGCATGGCGTTCGTGCTGCGCTGGAGCGAAAGCGCAACATCGTCGAGGCAAGCCTTGGCTTCATTGTCGACGCGCGCAGGGCGGCGAGCGTCACGGGCAAAGCTCATGGTGCAAAGGGCTTGAGGCATGGCCTTGGCAGCGATAGGAAGCGCGAGCAGCGTGACCGTGGTGGAAGCCGTGGCGGTCTGGCCGAGCGTGTCCACCACGCTGCAATTGACCGTAATGACGCCCGGAGCGGCACCCGCAGTGGAAAGCGTCGCGGTAGCGTTGGCTGCGTTGATGGCGCCCGCGCTGGGCTGGTAGCTGTACGTCAGCGCGAGGTTCGCCGGGCTATTGCCCACGGCCGTGATCGTGGCCTGGTCGCCCGCGTTCACGGTGGAAGGGCTTGCCATACACGTCAGCGTAGGCGGCTGCGGCGCTGCGGCCACGGGCGGAGGCGGAACCACCTCAGCCACGATCGGCGTTACGACCGGAGCCGGCTTGGGCGGTGCGCCTCCGAAGAGGAAGACAACGCCGGCCTGCAGGCGAATGCCGCGAAGGTTCGTGGCGGCATCGTTTGGGTTGATGCCGAAGTGGTGGTTGGAGTAGACGAAATCTGCCTGCACCGCACGAATGGCAAAGTGGCGGTTGAGGTTGATATCCAGGCCGCCGCCGGCGAGAATGCCGAACTCGTCATCGTGATGAAAGAGGCTGGGCGCCAGGCGATGCTCGCCAAAGAGCGCTTCCGCGAACGGCGAGAAGTGGCGCGTGCGATACGTGAACGTAGGGCCGGCAGAAACGTTGTAGAACGCCGACTGGCCGATACGATCGGTAGACGCATTTTCGTGCTGCGGCCAATGCGCGCTGGTGTCGACGGTGAGCGCCAGCCACGGAAGAAAGTCGAAGCCGACAGCCGCTCCGAACCCGCGCGGCTGCGCGCAAAGACAACTGGAGACAGGAAGAATGCCGCCGGGCTGTGTGCCCGTGACCGTGGCGTTCGGATAAATGTACGAGTAGCCGCCGAAGATCTGCACCTTCGGCGCGGTCGGCTTTTGCGCGTCTGCAGCGAAGGCAGCAGTAGAGGCCAATGCGACGGCGACGACGCGAAGAGCGTTGGAGTAGCCAGCGTTTTTCAAACGGAGAGAGAACATAATGTGGCTCCTTCAAAACTTTTCGAACGACGTGCCGGGACAACGTGAGGCTGCGGAAGTACGGTTTGCTTAGGGTGCGGTGACGATGTTGCTGGCGAGAGTGACGGCGCCGTTGCTCGCCAAAGCACGTCCGGTCATCGTGGCGCCCGTATTGAGCGTGATGGAAGTGAGCGCCATGATGGTGCCCTGGAAGGTAGAGGACGTTCCGAGTGTGGCAGAGCTGCCCACCTGCCAGAAGACGTTCTTCGCCTGCGCGCCGCCGGCAAGAATAATCTGCGTGCTGCCGAGCGTGGTGAGCGTGGTGCCGATCTGGAAGATGAAGACCGCATTCGGATTTCCCTGCGCGTTGAGCGTGACAGCGCCGGTGGAGAGCTGGACGGTCGTGGCGTTTTTGTAGAGGCCGGGGAAGAAGGTGAGACCGGCCATGTCCGCGGGGAGAGCGGCTCCGCCCGGCAAACCGGCAGCGTAGTTGTACGCCACGGTGAGATCAAGCTGCGCCTGCGCCGCAATGGAATCCGTAATATGCATGACTGCGGGAGCGGTAAGCGAGCCCGGAGGAAATCCGGTGACGGCAGAGCCAGGGCTGAGGCCGAGATTGCCGCCAGTGATGATTGTCGGGCCTGCATTGGTGACCGTGGAACCCGCGAGAATCTCGAAGTTCGCTGCGCTGCCGAGCGGCACCGGAGGCTGGCAGATTTGCGCCGCGGTGGTAAAGCTCCACACATAGTTGGCAGGAAGCGCATTGCCAAGCAGGTCCTGCGCGCCTGTGGTGATGGTCGCGGTGTAGATCGTACTGAGCGCGAGGTTCGCCGCAGGGGTGTAGGTGGCGATCTTGCCGGTGGTATCCAGCGCAACCACGCCTGTGGCAAGCGGCGAGAGCAGGAAAGTGGTGCCGTTGATCGACGTAGGCTTCATCGCCTCGTTGAACGTGGCGCTGATGATGCTGTTCGGGCACTGGCCGACGCTGAGATTCGGCGGCGTGACCGAGACGACCGCCGGCGGCGGCGTGGTGCAGGAAACCGCGCCGGTGGTGAACGTCCAGACAAAGTTGGTGGCAAGCGCGTTGCCGAAGGGGTCCTGCGCGCCGGTCGTGATGGTGACCGTGTAGAGCGTGGTCAGGCCTAGCGTGGTCGTGGGCGTGAAGGTATACATCTTGTTCGCCACGTCATGCGTGATGGTGCCTGTAACACTAGTAGTGCCAGGCCCCGTAACCGTGAAGGTGAGGTTGTTGAGTGTGGTGGGATTCATCGCCTGCGGGAACGTAGCGGAGATGACAGCCGAGGGACAAACGCCCGTGGAAAGCGCCGGAGGCGTAACCGAGATAGGCGGCGACGGGGGCAGGCAGGTGTTGGCGCCGGTGGTGAAGCTCCACGTGTAGTTCGCGGCAAGCGGCGTGCCGTTGTTGTCCTGAATGGTGGTGGTGAGCGTTGCCGTGTACGGCGTACTGAGCGCGAGGGCCACGTTGGGCGTGAAAATCGCGGTCTTCGTCGTGGCGTTGTAGCTGACGACGCCCGTAACGGCGTTGCCGCCGGTCACAGCCAGCAGGAAGCTCGCGCCGGTGATGGTCGTCGCGTTCATCGCACCGCTGAACGTCGCGGTGACAATGGAGTTGGGGCAGACGCCGGTAGCTCCGGCAGCAGGCGTAACGCCGGTCACGGTGGGCGGCGGCAGGCAAGTGGAGTTGCCGGTGCTGAAGCTCCACATATACGGCGCGGCAAGGTGATTGGTGAACGTGTCCTGCACGGCAGTACCGATAGTGGCAGTGTAGGTGGTGTTGCGTGCGAGATTGCTGGAAGGCGTGAGCGTGAAGATCGTATTGGTGACGTCATGCGTCACGGTTCCGACGACGCCAGGCGCGAGTGTGAACGACGCAGCCGTGACGGTCGCGGGGTTCATGGCTTCACTGAACGTGGCCGTCACCACAGCGTTGGGGCAGGCCGTCACAGAGCCCGCGACGGGCGTTACGGCGATCACGATGGGCGGCGGCATGCAGGCGTTGGCCGCAATCGTGAAGGTCGAAGTGGCGTTCGTGGCCAGCGGGTTGCCGTAGGCGTCCTTCACGGCGGTGGTCGCGGTGATGGTGTACGTAACGCCGGCGAGAAGCAGCACGGTAGGCGTGAAGGTCGCGGCGTGCGTCGTCGTTGAGTAGGCGATCGCGCCGGCGATGGCGACTCCGCCTGGGCCGGTGAGTCCGTAGCTCGAGGCATTAATCGTCGCCGGATTCATCGCTTCGCTGAACGTGGTGGTCACAACCGCGTTCGGGCATGCTGCCGAAGAACCCGCAACCGGCGTGATGGTGAAAATGGTGGGCGCGGCCAGGTTGGTCGTGTTCGGCGTGCAACAGCCGACGATCACCAGGAAGGCGACAGTAACGAAAGCAAGAAGTGCGGTAAGACCGGCAGCGTGATTGCGAGATTTCGTCATGGCAAACTTCCCTCTCGGCTAAGCGGCCGGCGCAAAACGAATAAGTTTCCTTCGCAATATGCCGAGAGTAATGCCGAAAGTCGCCGTACCTGTGAGCTACATTGACCACGCCGAACGCGAAAAGCGCTTGATTGGGTGAATTTTTCTTCATTTAGGTTGCGAATTGGAGCACTTTGCTCGTTAAATGCACGCCACGGCGTCGTACGTCGAGTACACTTAGCCAGCTATTCCCTCGCAACACGGGCCATTTTAGTTTGAGCACGACCTTCTCTGACTCACGCGAAACGCCCGGTACGGATTTGAGAAATTCACCGTCGCACGAAGGGATGTTCCCCAATGACTGAGTTGCGCCTGCCATTTAATCCTGCTGATTTTCTTGCGACCGTCGGTCTTGGCCGTCGCGTGGTTGAAGTTGCAGCTGGCGACACGCTGTACTGCCAGGGCGACCCCTCAGACGCCACGTTCTATCTACAGAAGGGGCGCGTCAAGGTGACGATCCTCTCCGAAGCCGGCAAAGAAGCTACCATCACCATGCTGCACCCGAAGGACTTCGCCGGCGAGGATTCGATGATTGCGGCGCCGGGCTTGCGACTCGCGACGGCGACGGCCATCATTCCAACGACCGCGCTGAGGATTGAGCGAGCAGAAATGACGCGCGTGATGAGCGAAGAACATGCGTTCTCCGATCTGTTCCTCGCGCATCTGCTGGCACGCGCGATGCGCACGCAGGCCGACCTTGTCGACCACTTGTTCAACTCCAGCGAAAAGCGGCTGGCGCGCGTGCTGCTACTGATGGCCGACTTTGGCAAGCCGGACGCCACGGAGACCCTGCTGCCTCCCATCACGCAGGAGACGCTGGCCGCCATGGTCGGCACCACGCGTTCGCGCGTGAGCTTCTTTATGAACCGCTTCCGCAAGCTGGGGTTCATTGACTACAACGAGCGGATCAGGGTGCGAAAGTCGCTGCTCAACGTAGTGCTGCACGACCTTCCGCGCGGCGAGAACGCAGAAATGCCGGAGCTGATCGTGCCGGAAATAGCGGGCGTGTAGACCGCATCCTGCGAAAGCTGGTCACCCGATGTTGTAGAACAGCGGCTGACACTTCATTGAGAGTCAGCGGAAGCCATACTGTCGCCGCGTGCCCGCGCGAGGAGATGCCAGAACTCGTCGTCGGTCATGGTCTATTTCCAGATAACGGGTGCGTTGTAGAGAGGAAACTTACCGTCCGAGGAAAGGATGGTCATACCTTCCTCAAGAGCCTGCGCAATCACGATGCGGTCAAACGGATCACTGTGGTGATACGGCAGGGATTCGGTGCGCAGGATATAGCGGTTCTCCAGTTCGAGAATGGTCACACCCACTATTTCAATTTGGTCGATGAGCGATTGGATCGTGTTGCCCGGCATGACAGTCCTACCCGCAGCGACAGCAGCGGATAACTCCCAGATGCAAGTTCGACTGGTGAAAGCTCACTACTATCATCTTCGACGATTTGCCGCGCTTTCGCCGTGAGCTTATCGCGGTCCGAAAAGATCCAGTAGAGCGCGTTCGAGTCGAGCAGATACCTCAAGCGGCATCATCCGGAAGATGGAAAGCTTCGGGCAGCGTGGCAAGGAATTCTTCGTGTATTTCGTCACTCGGCTTGCGTCGGCGCTTTCACCAGGCCTTCCCACGCTCCGAGCAACTCACGACGAGGACGACCTGAAGGAGTTCCCTTCGGTACGTTCGGCTGCACGAGCGTCAGGCGGACCGAGGACTGCTCGGGCATGGCGATCTCGACATCTTCCCCGCTCATAGCAGTGTGGAGGATATCGGAGAAGTGCTCTTCCGCGTATTGGGCGCTGACCTTCATGGCTTTAGGGTAGTGCGCGTTTGGTGGTGGGTCAACGGGAAGTTTCTCGCAGCTCAACCCCACTCATCGGAAGAAGCGCCATGAATTGGGCACCTGACAACCGGCCCAAGATTAGCAAGCCGGAATTAACGCTGCCGAGAGTCGGCAGCAAATGCGGGTGCTGTAGCACTTGAGAGATGTGGAGCTTGTAGAGCGCGGGAAGCATCGGTTGAAGTTGAAGTGCAAACCCGGAAAAGCTAGCACGAACAATGAATCACTGGCTCACTAAGAAATTACTTGCATGAGATAGACAGTAGTGTTTCAATTCGCAACATGCTAAAAAAATATCTATTCCTCCAGGCCGTGGCGTTACTTGTCCTGACAGGTTGCCGCCAGTCAGCATCACCAGTCACGCCGTCGGCAACTGCAGTGGACTTTTCCTCGTCCAGCCATGACTGGAAAGATCACCCCGAGGTTCGCAAAGCGGCACAGAATCGAGACCTTTTGCCTGTCGTTGTTGGTAAGAAATGGGGATATATCGGTAAAGACGGAGCGATCAAGATAACACCTCAATACGACAAAGCATATGACTTCGTCTACAACCTCGCAGAGGTTTGCGTCGGTGAATGCACTTACGACAAGCCAGGCAAACACGGGGTTCTCATGACAAATGGTCAGTTCTTAGTGAACCCAACCTATGATGACATCGGTGGAGTTTATAGCGAATTGATATCGGTTTGCATCGGTAAATGTGGATGGAGCGGCGAAGAATCAAAGTGGGGATTTGTTGATAGGAAGGGCACAGTAGTAATTCAGCCCCAATTCGGCAAGGTTCGCAACTTCCTTGATGGTATTGCCGCTGTGTGTGTTGGAACAAAATGTGGCGGATTGGAGCCAAATGGAAAGTGGGGTTATATCGACAAAACTGGACGCTTCCTTATCAATCCGCAATTTGATGAAGCCGGGGATTTTGAGGATGGGATTGCTCAGGTCACTGTAGGCACTGGTAATGACGCCAAAATCGGATATATCGATTCCACTGGGAAAATGATCTATAACCCAACAAATTAGAATCCGAAGCAAGCGCATCCTGTACCTAACTCGCTTGGAGCCTAATAGGGTCACGCGGTCAACTGATACCGGAAATCAAAGCTTTTCGCCGAAGCACTCACAATCTGCACCTGGCCGTGGCCGGGGTTCGGCCGTTTGTTGAGCTGAATGAGCCCAACCTCGCTCAGCGCGCGCACGTCGCGGGAAATTGCCGGACGATTGCGTTTGATAGCAATGGCCAGTTCCGTGACCGAGCGCGGCTGCTTCATGGCTGCGCGCAGGACTTCCAAACGCCGACTCGTGAGAAAAGAAGCCATGTCTTCCGGGTGCTCGAAGACGATGCGGCGCTCAGATTCGACGTGCTCCTTTTTATCGAACCGCCGCGCGCGCTCCAGCGAACGTTCGCGCATGGCTTCAAAGCTGCTGACTGCAATGACCGTTTTCATGACCTCTCCTTTAGCCTGGCTACTTCGTCGTAAAACTTATTGGCCGTGGCCTGATAAGTGGTAAAGCTAACCTTCGTTGCAGCGCCGCAGGCATGTCATTCGTGAAAACCGTGCGCGTTATCGTACCCAAGAGCCCTGCCATTATCGGTTTGGCAAAGATGAAAGTTGATGTACGCAAGGTTGTAGCGGACTACCTCGCCCTTCGGATTGACCCAAACTTCTTCACGAATCTGACCTGTATTTCCAGATGCCGAACGGAGCGTCATGGAGTCGTCGGTGGCCTTGCGCAGTTTCGGAAGAGGCTTTCTGAATATCTTCTTCGCCACAATGTCATTTTATTCCAGGTGTTGCGCTGGCTGCAACACCTGAGCCAAAATCAAAGGGCGGACTCATCGAGTCCACCCTTGAACAATTCCCTAAGCTTGAATTTACGGCTGTCCCCCACCCCCACCCGCCCCATAAATATTCCCCGTCGTATAGCTGGCATCCTGCGCCGCCAACTGCACATAGATGCTCGCGAGCTCCGCGGGCTGGCCTGCGCGTCCCAGCGGGTAGTCTCCGCCGAAGTGCGTGAGTTTCTCCTGCGTGGCGCCGCCGGAGACTTGCAGCGGCGTCCAGACGGGGCCGGGCGCAACGCCGTTCACGCGGATGCCCTTTGGCCCGAACTGCTTGGCGAGCGACTTCACGAAGTTCATCGTCGCGGCCTTGGTCTGGGCGTAGTCGTAGAGGTTGGGGGACGGGTCGTAAGCCTGTTCCGACGTCGTCGCAAGGATCGTCGCCCCCGGCTTCAGGTGCGGCAGCGCCGCCTTGATGAGCCAGAACGGAGCGTAGATGTTGGTCTTCATCGTCGCGTCGAAGGCCTCGGTGGTGATGTCAAGAATCGACTGCGCCTGTTGTTGCCGCCCGGCATTCGACACCAGAATGTCCAACCCACCCAGCTTCTCCACCGTCTTCGCAATCAACTCCACGCAAAACTTCTCGCTGCGCAGATCACCGGGGATCGCAACCGCGTTGCGGCCCTCGGTCTTGATCAGCGCGATCACTTCTTTCGCATCGGACTCTTCGGCGGGCAGGTAGTTGATGGCGACATCCGCGCCCTCGCGCGCGTAGGCGATGGCGGCGGCGCGTCCCATGCCGGAGTCGCCGCCCGTAATCAGCGCCTTGCGGCCCATCAGCCGGCCCGAGCCCTTGTAGCTCGTCTCGCCGTGGTCAGGGCGCGGCGTCATCTTGTTGGCCAACCCAGGCCAAGGCTGCGACTGGCTGGGGTACGGCGGCTTGGGGTACTTCGTCGTCGGGTCCTGCACGGGCTGGGCGGTAGGTGTCTGTGCGATGGCCGGGGTGGCTACGGCGGCAGTGGCTGCGGCAAGGCCGCCCACGAGCCGGCGGCGGGAAAGGTTGTTGGTGTTGTCGCTCATGCGTGTATCTCCTGTTCGTTGGAAGCCGGAGAGGGCGCGAGCGTTGTGTTGTCCGCCGGGACGGTTTGGTGACGCAAAAAGAAAGGGCGAACTCTTTCGAGTCCGCCCTTCTGGTTGTCGTTGTCCTGCGCTTATTCGGCGGCCAACTCTTCCTGCTCGCCTTCCATGCGCATCTGTTCGAGCTCGCGCTCTTCGGCTTCGATCGCAGCCGTGACCTCCTGCTGGACCTGGGCTGCCGCTTCTTCGAGCTCGGGTGAGAGCTGGACGTTGCGGTAGTACTCCATGCCGGTGCCGGCCGGGATGAGACGGCCGACGATGACGTTCTCCTTGAGGCCGCGCAGCGTGTCGACAGAGCCGTTGATGCTGGCCTCGGTCAGAACGCGCGTGGTCTCCTGGAAGCTCGCCGCCGAGATGAAGCTGTCAGTGGAGAGCGACGCCTTGGTGATGCCCAGCAGCAGCGGACGGCCGATGGCCGGGCGGCCACCGTTCATCAGCACGCGCTGGTTCTCATTGTTGAACCGGAAGCGGTCGATCTGCTGCTCGAGCAGGAAGTTGGTGTCGCCAACCTCTTCGACCTTGACCCAGCGCAGCATCTGGCGGACGATCGTCTCAATGTGCTTGTCCGAGATGGACACGCCCTGCAGACGATAGACCTCCTGAATCTCGTTGACGAGATACTGCTGCAGCTCGCGCTCGCCCAACACCTCAAGGATGTCATGCGGGTTGCGGGGGCCGTCAATGAGCGCATCACCGGCACGAAGGCGTTCGCCCTCCTGCACGTTGACGTAGACGCCGCGCGGCACGCTGTACTCCTCTTCCTGGCCGTTGTCCGCGGTGACGTAGACCTTGCGCTGTCCCTTGCTGACATCGCCGAAGCGGACCACGCCGTCGATCTTCGAGATGATCGCCGGATCGCGGGGCTTGCGGGCCTCAAAGAGTTCGACGACGCGCGGCAGACCGCCGGTGATGTCCTTGGTGCGGGTGGTCTCGCGCGGGATCTTCGCCAGGATGTCGCCGGGGGTGACCTCGTCGCCGTCCTGCAGCATCAGGTGAGCGCGGCTGGGCATCAGGTAGCGCTTGCTGCCCTTGTCGCTCTTGATGATGATCGCCGGCTGGCGCTTCTCATCAGCAGAGTCGCCAACAACCAAGCGCGACAGGCCAGTGACTTCGTCGATCTCTTCGTTGAGCGTCACGCCCTCTTGAAGATCCTTGAACTGCACCGTACCGGCGATCTCGGTCAGGATCGAGAACGTATAGGGGTCCCACTCGCCAAGCACGTCGCCGAGCTTGACCGACTGGCCGTCTTCCACGCGGAGCTTCGCGCCATACACAATCGCATAACGCTCCTTCTCGCGGCCCTTCTCGTCAATGATGGCGATCGAGCCGTTGCGGTTGAACGCAACCAGGCCACCTTCTTTCGAACGACCCGTGACGAGGTTGATGAAGTGCACCTTGCCGGCATTCTTCGCCTCAAGATGCGAAGCATCCTGCA
>Ga0116227_10006991_pt1 | contig 22402 bp, 20 predicted proteins | sample S1TSphgellanicum_FD_89693 | JGI IMG/M metagenome (GOLD analysis project Ga0116227, IMG submission 89693) | Host-associated microbial communities from peat moss isolated from Minnesota, USA - S1T2_Fb - Sphagnum magellanicum MG | ecosystem: Host-associated > Plants > Peat moss > Unclassified...
GCCCAGCAAGGCGAGCCAGATTACCACACCGGCAATAAACCATCGCCACACGAAAATAACGAACAGGAAATTCATCACGAAAATGGATCAGCCAACAGCGATGCCCCCGAAATACCCGGTCCTAATGAAAAACCGGAGCAACAAAAAGTAGGCGGAGCATAATGAAATATTTGTCGTGCGTCATTGCGAGAAACGAAGCAATCCCCAACTTACAGAGCCATATGCTTTCCTATCGGGATTGCTTCATTACCACTTCACATGGTTATCAATAAACTTGATCAAGTCATCAGCCATGGTTTTCTGTTCCTCAACACTCGGATGGCCCGGTGTATTTTTATAAGCAAAAAAGTGGGTCATTATCGCCTTATCATTCATTCTTGAAACCGCTTTCTCCACATAGCCCCTCCAGGGTAAGCTTTCTTTACTGGCATCCATACTACCCAAAGCGCAAATAATTTGAGCGTTAGGGTACTTGCTACGAATACCCTGTATAAACTTGCGGTAAGCCTCGGTAATAAACTCTTCCGAAGGTTGCTGATCGCCAAACCTTGCTTTAAACTGCGGCGCATCACCCTGACGCATCATACTGGCATCATTCTGGAACAAATTAACCACAACAATATCAGGCGTATATTTCGAAAAATCCCAATGACTGTTCTTATCATTTGGGTCCAGCCTGTCGTAAAGTTCAGGCATCGTCATATCGGTATAACCAACTGTAACACCAATACCGCTTTTGCTGATGCAGGAGTACTGCGCATCGTAGTGCTTGGCTGTTAACCCGGCATAGCTCAAGTAGTTATTTTTAAATGGAGGCAGGTACGAGTTATTACCGCCTTCAAAATCTTCAATGCCATATCCGGAGGTTATTGAATCGCCATAAAACTCCATTTTGCGGGTTTGGGCAGACGGTAAAGCATTCACCTCAGCACCCTGGTTAAACTCAAAACCATATAGCAAGCTACTTCCATCAGCCCATTCAGTACGCTTAAACATGATCAGACTATGCTGAGTGTTAGGCAAACCCGTAGCCAAAGTATAAGTACGCTTTTCCCCATCGGGATGCAGCACCACTACTTTGCCATCAATAATAATATTGAAGTAATTATCGCCCCTGTCGTCTTTTAAAACCACCCTGGCTTCGGTACCGGTAAAATTAACCTGCACCCACGTACCCGACCACATTAGCTTAGCCGCATCGGCTTGGTAAGCAACCCTGCCCATGTAGCGGATATGGTCATCCTTAAAGCCAATTACCTTTTGAGCATTAGCCGCAAAGCCAATAAATAAAGCAGCAACTGTTAAAATATATCTGTAAAACGCACGCGTCATATCGTTCATTAATTATATCCCCCGAATATATCCCTTACAACTTACAATTGCAATCAATTGTTTGGGATAAGCAAAGGCCATACCCGCCATGCAATAACCGCAATAACAAATCTTAGGTATTCTTAGGTATTTAAAAGACGTTCACCCAATAACCCCAATAACAATTGTCGGTATTTATCGGTATTTCACCAGGTGCGCAGGGTGTCATGCTGAGGAACTCGAAGCATGGGGTGAAATGGCCATGCCCGTCAGGCAATAACCGTAATAACAATTTGTCGGTATTTATCGGTATTTTAAAGAACATTCACCATTGGTGGGCGATATGCTACAATATACGAATTTTCCATGAATTTCGCAAAACACCTAGAGCATACAAAAGCAAAAAGCCATCATCAAGATGGCTTTCACTATATCAGAAAATCAATATCTTATTTTTTCAACAGAAACTTAGCCAGGTATTTACCCGCGTCAGCGTATGATTCTGTGATCCTTGTTCCGGCATCATAATCATCACCGCCAAAAGTACGGCCCGGGGCTTTTTCTATTGAAATTGTAGCTACAACTTTACTTGGATTAGCGGTTTCAACAATCATGGCTTCACCATTGATCTCGGCATTGTGCCTGCTGATGTAAACATTATAACCAGCTTCGGTAAACGAGGTATGAAAGATAATGGTGTATTTGGCATCTTTCTTCTCAACCATTAAGCTATATTTTAAAAACAGATCAATAAACTTAGGCTCGTAACGCGATGCTCTGTTAGCTACCCAGGCCTCAGCCCATCTGTCGCCCTTGCCTTCTTGTTTGGCATTGTATTCAGCTTTTTTCTTGTCCAAATAATCCTGACCGTTCGGGAATTTACCGATAGCCATATTATCATAAGTAAATTTAAAAGCGATCGAAGTTTCGCCCTTTAAAACAGAAGCATCGCCATCAACAAGCTTAATTTTTTGAGCATTAGAGATCGTGGCGAAAGAAAGGAACGCTAACATAGCAGCGCCGGCAATTAACATTTTCATTTTTTGTGATTGGTGATTTAAGGTTAAAAACCTAAAAATATATAAATACCTCCAAAAAAGCGAAATAATATTGTTACCAAATCAACTCTTTAAAAACAACAATTTGGTCGGTATTTATCAGTATTTTCCACCAAGCTCGCAGGGTGTCATTATGCAACATGAAATATGTGCTTTATCAATGGCTCAACCCATAGTTTTAATAAATAACCAACAACCGTAGCAACTAATAATAGCCAAGGAGTTGACTTAATAAGTGCTATAATTCCAGGTAATGTTAAGCCATAAATATGCTTTTTATAAGCATTGACTTTTAACTCGTCAGACTCGACTCTATGAACGATACTTTCTATTACGTCAACCTTTTTCAAAGTGGACATATGTAATTCTAAATATTTCTTTTCATCAAATGCCTTTGCTTCTTCTCCTCCCGTCAAAGCGTTGATTGTACTTATATTGTTTCTATCAGCTAAGTTCAAAAGTCTTCCGTTAGGCTTATTTTTTTCATAACCGTAAGTATAAATCAATCCTAATATTTTAGGAAAATCGTATTTTCGATCATCATTAATTTCAAAAGTTTCACCTTGTAAAATCTTTATTCTATTATTGATAGCTTCAAACCCATAATTAGAATCCCTCATGTTCCAATGTATCCATTTAAAACCCGAATGGCTCTTCACATATATAGAGAAATCTGCTAACATATTTAATTCCAATTTATCATATTCTTCGTCTGATAAATTATTGAAATCTTTACCGTCAAACTGAGCTTGTAAATGAATTGAAAAGGATTTGGTCTGCCCTGTACTTAAACTTTTTATACAAATAGAAGTAACCCGAGGTGTACGTCCATGATTAGTAATAAAAGATTCGCATGAATAATGAATAACAAAGCATTTACTTTTATCTTTTACCAGTTCATTCAGTAAATCAAACCCGCTACGTCTTTCTCGCAATCTCGGAGAGTTAAATATATCCATTAGTAATAATTAGGAGTATGCAAAATAACCCTAATTATTTTATTATGCTTTATGTAATTACTAACATATCAACCCCTACTTCAAATAAACATAAGTGATCCCATCACCACCCCTATCCGCATGCTCATCCTCCATTCTATCCACTTCTTTATACTTGCGCATATATTCCCGTATCAGCTTGCGTAAAATACCATCACCCTTACCGTGGATGATTTTCAGCGTACCAAAACCCATCATGATCGCCTTATCCAAATACTTTTCAATCTCGTACAAAGCCTCCTCCCCACGTTTTCCACGCACATCAATCTCCGGACTAAAATTGGCCATATCATTCGTACTCGAATAACCACCCCTGCGCACATCCTTAGGCACGGTCTTCTTACTCACCTTACTAACCCTGGTTTTCTTAGCCACCGTACGCAAATCCCCTATCGCTATGATCAGGTTATCGCGCGCTATCTCCATCACCTGCCCCGTAGTTTCGCTATCATTCAGCTTCACCCAATCGCCAATCTTAATTTCATCCGCAGCAACAACCTTGGGCGCTTGCGGCTTCACCGTATTTTTAGCCAGCTCCACATTCAGCTTTTCGCGAAGGTCGCGCGTTTTATCCTTATCCGCCTGGCTGCTTTTTATCTCACTAATGGTATTCTCAACCAGCTTATTCGCATTCAAAATAATGCTCTTGGCTTCCTGCTTAGCCTCGCTTATTAAAGTGCGCTTATTCTCTTCGTAAAATGTTTTCAGCTTCTCGTTCTCTTCCTGTAAAGCATTTACACGGCGCTGCTGCTTTTCTAAAGCATTTTTGGCATCAATAAACTCCTTTTTATCCCGTTCAAGGTCAACTAATAAAGTATCAACTTTTTTCTGGTTCACCCCTATCTTATTCCTCGCCTGGTTCAATACATTTTGCGGCAAGCCGATCTTTTGCGCAATTTCAAACGCGTAACTGCTTCCCGGTTTACCAACTTCAAGCCTATACAACGGCCGCATCTCCACGTTATCAAACAGCATACTGGCATTCTCCAAGCCTTCGGTATTGCTGGCAAAAACCTTTAAATTACTGTAGTGAGTCGTCACCATTCCCCTCACCTTCTTATGATTGAGCGATTCCAGCACAGCCTCGGCAATAGGCCCGCCAAACTGTGGGTCGGTACCCGTGCCAAACTCATCTATCAAAATCAGCGTCTTCCCGTTCGCGTTCTCCACAAAATGCTTCATCTTACTCAGGTGCGCGCTGTAAGTACTCAAATCACTTTCTATCGATTGATCATCCCCAATATCAACAAACATCTGCTTAAATACCCCCACCTCGCTAAACTCCGAAGCCGGTATCAGCAAGCCCGCCTGTATCATCATCTGCAGCAAACCAACCGTCTTCATACAAACCGATTTACCACCCGCGTTGGGCCCGCTAACCACAATCACCCGGTTAGTTTCATCAATCTGCACATTCAACGGCACAACGCTTTTCCCTTCCTTTTTAAAGCTCAGCATTAACAAAGGGTGGCGTGCGTTTATCAGTTTCATCCGGGCATCATTGCTCATAATCGGCATAGCTCCATCCACATCAATAGCGAACAAAGCCTTGGCCCGCACAAAATCGAGCTTGGTGAGCAAGCCATGGTACGATAATAACAACGGAACATACGGCCTTAACTCATCCGTAAGCGCGGTCAGTATCTTCACCACCTCGCGCCTGCGCTCAAATTCCAAATCGCGTATCTTGTTATTCAGCGTAAACACTTCCTCAGGTTCCATATAAACGGTTTGCCCGGATGCCGATTCATCATGAATAAACCCCTTTAGCTTTCGCTTATTCTCCGCCAAAATGGGGATACAAAGCCTGCCGTCTCTAATGGTCAAACTACCATCAGCCGTCCAGCCATTACCAGTAGCTGCCTTAAATATCATGTCTATCTTACGGCGTGCTTCCTGTTCCGCTTTCGCGATACCTGCCGTAATATCCATCAGCTCGCGCGATGCATTGGGGCGTATCTTGCCCTTCTGGTCAATCACCCGGTCAATATGTTTCAATATGATCTTCTCTATCGGCAAATGCTCAAATAAAGCTTCAAGATCAGGGTATTGCCCTTCACGTTCATTAAAATAACTGATCACAGCGAAAACCGTGGTCAACGATGCCTGCACCTGGAAAAACTCTTCCTCGCTCAAAAACACGCCTTCAATACGTGCCTTATTGGCCAGGCTTTTAATATCAAAAAAATGATGGATAGGCAGCGGAGCGTCGTTTTCCAATATATTTTTAAACTCACTCGCCTGACTCAAAAACTTTCGGATCAGATCGTAATTATGCATTACCTGTATCTTATCCACCATTTGCTGGCCCATTTCACTCAGGCAATGCGCCTTTATCAATTCCTTCACCTCGGTAAACCCGAGTTTATCTACACTATTATTGGGGTAAAGCATGTGGTTTTTTAAACTTGCTCTTTTTATTTTTTCTGATTTGATCCCTCATCTGGACCTTTTGCAGCGAATCTATTTTCGCCTTTGCTCTTACCGCTTTGATCGAGTCGGCCTTGCCTTGCATTTTTAATTTCAGCTGCACCTTCGGGTCTTCTTTTGGCTTATGCTTTTGCAGCGAGTCTATTTTTTTTTGCAGCCGCTGTTCTATACCAACATATATTTGGCTTAGCACTTTGGGCTGCATGCTGTACCACTTTAAACTACGGTTAAACCTAGTAGTATCTATATGGTGCATCTTAAAAACAGCCATATACATGCCTAAACCATGTTTGGTAAGGGTATCCATTTGCTGCGGAACTTCGTACAAACTACCATCCACAATATGAATATCGGTTAGTAAGGCCGCCATTTCGTGTATCTGGATCACATCATCAGGTATCTTAGTATTATCGCTGCACGATATAAAAAGCACACTAACGCAAAAAAACAAGATCAAATAAAAACGCATTCTGTAATTTAGCAAATTATTGGGTAAAATTACGGATTAATGAGTATTGCAGATAATATAAAAGAGTTAAATAAAGAGTTAAAATTAACCAAAGCCAAACTGGTGGCCGTATCAAAAACAAAACCTGCCGAAGATGTGCAGCAAGCATACGATGCCGGTCAGCGTATTTTTGGCGAAAACCAGGTTCAGGAATTGGTTGAGAAGTATGAGACATTGCCAAAAGACATTCAATGGCACCTCATTGGCCATCTGCAAACTAACAAGGTAAAATACATCGCGCCATTCATCAGCCTGATCGAATCTGTCGATAGCCTCAAACTTTTGCAGGAAATCAACAAGCAGGCCTTAAAGCATAACCGCGTTATCGATTGTTTATTGCAGGTTTACATTGCCGACGAGGAAACCAAATTTGGCTTAAGTTACGATGAACTGATCGAACTACTTCGCGACCCGGAATACGCCCAACTCAAAAACGTGCGTATAGTTGGCCTGATGGGTATAGCCACCAACACCGAAAGCGAAAAACAAATTAACGATGAGTTTCACGAGCTTAAAGTACTATTCGATGGCATCAAGGTAAGTTTCTTCCGTAAAGAGGATTCTTTCAAAGAGGTATCAATGGGCATGTCGTCCGATTATAAAATAGCTCTCGAACAAGGCAGCACCATGATCCGTGTAGGCAGCACCATCTTCGGTCAGCGTGTTATCAAACACTTCAAAAACAATTAACCAATGGAAGTAAATTTAAGAATTGCCAAAATTGGAGATTGCAGCCGTTTGTTAGAACTGATCAACGAATTAGCCGTTTACGAACGCGCCCCCCAGGAAGTAACCGTTTCCCTATCCGAATTTAAAGAAGCAGGCTTTGGCCAAAAACCGGTATGGAAATCCTTCGTAGCCGAAGTAGATAGCACCATTGTGGGCTTCGCACTTTTCTATACCCGCTACTCAACCTGGAAAGGCCGCCGCATTTACCTCGAAGATTTATTGGTTACCGAAAACATGCGTGGAAAAGGCATAGGCAAACTTTTGTTTGATGCCGTGGTTAATGAAACTAAACAGCAAGGTTTTAGCGGCATGGTATGGCAGGTATTGGACTGGAACGAACCCGCCATAAACTTTTATAACAAGTACGAAGCAAACCTCCAAGCCGGCTGGTTAAACGCGTCACTATCTAACGATAAGATCTCAGCAACAAACTCATGATCAGAAAAAGGTTATTCATCATCCCGCTCACGGCTCTTTTATTTGCGGGCTGCAATTTCGGTAAACCCTCAAAAACAAAACCGGATATTACACGGGATACCTTAAATTTCACCTATCAAACCGTAAAAGAGCGTGCCAAAGATTGCGGCGATAAGCCAGATACCGGTTGCACTGTAGCTCAAATCAAATACCCGGTATTCGAAGGACAGTCTGCACTGAACGATACCATAACTAAAAGATTTCTCGCCATCGAGCTCCCCGGCAACCGCCCTGCTGATGACGCCAAAGAACAAGCGAAAAACTTCGTTGCCGACTACGAAAAATTCTACGCCGATAAACGCCGCAAAGGCGATAAAAAAATTCCTTTTGAATCAAAAACCTACGCCAAAGTTATCCGTCAGGATTCAAGCCTTTTAACTATCGAAATGGGCGGTTACAGCTTTGCAGGCGGCGCGCACGGCGGTTCGTTAACCATCTTCCTCAATTGGAACACCAAAGCCCAAAAGCTAATAATTTTACAGGATATCCTCCGCAAAGGCTACGAAAAAGACTTCAACGCCATTGCCGAAAAGATCTTCCGCAAACAGGAAAATCTAACCGACACATCATCCCTGGCCCGTGACTATTTTTTTAAAGGCAATCAATTTCACATAAACAGTAACTACCTCATCACCCCGTTAGGCATCCGTTTCCTTTACAACCAGTACGAGATCAAACCCTACGCCGCCGGCATAACCGATCTGTTTATCCCATACACACAAATCCAACATTTGCTATTGCCTAACACGGTAATAACACAATATATTAAACACTAATGCAGGTATTCAAATTTGGCGGCGCATCCGTAAAAGATGCTCCCGGTATCATCAACTTAGCGCAAATCGTCCAAAAAAATCAGGATCAGCAATTGCTCATCGTGGTATCTGCCATGGGCAAAACCACCAACGCGCTCGAAAAACTAACCCGCGCCTATGTCGATCAAAACGACGAGATGCACACCATTTTCGACGAGATCAAACAATACCATTACGATATCCTGCACCAGCTTTTTGAACCTAACGATGCTGTGTTCGACGAAGTAGCCAATACTTTCGTAGAAATTGAATGGACCATCGAAGATAACCCGCAAGACGAATTTGATTTCATCTACGATCAGATCGTCTCCATCGGCGAAATGGTATCAACCCGCATCGTAAACGCGTATTTAAACAAAGTCGGCGTAAAAAGCCATTGGCTCGATGTGCGCGGCTACATCCACACCGATAACACCTACCGCGAAGGTAAAGTAGACTGGCCCAAAACCACCCAAAGCATTCAGCAGGATGTTCCGGCTCTATTGCAAAAAGGCTGCGTAGTAACTCCCGGTTTCCTTGGCGGGACATCCGAAAACTTCACCACCACATTAGGCCGCGAAGGCTCAGATTACACGGCGTCCATCTTTGCATCGTGCCTAAAAGCCGAATCCGTAACCATTTGGAAAGACGTACCCGGGGTACTCAACGCAGACCCCAAACTATTTGCAGACACCGTAAAATACGACGAACTCTCCTACGCCGAAGCTATCGAAATGACTTATTACGGTGCCAGCGTTATCCACCCCAAAACCATCAAACCTTTACAGAATGCAAAGATACCGCTGTTGGTAAAACCATTCCTGCATGCTGATGAGCCTGGAACCATCATCACCGAAACCGACTATATTACATTCAACACCCCGGTAATCATCGTTAAACAAAATCAGGTACTGCTATCTATCTCCACCAAAGATTATTCCTTTGTCTCTGAAGATCACCTGCGCGATATTTTCGCCCTCTTCGCCCAAATACATATCAAAATCAACATCATGCAAACATCAGCCCTAAGCTTCACCGTTTGCTTTGACTATGACACAGAACGCTTCCAAAAACTAACCGCCAGTTTAAAACAAAACTTCAGCATCAAATACAACAACAACCTGCAGCTCATCACCATAAGGCACTACAAAACCGAACTGGTAAAACAACTAACCGCAGGTAAAAACATATTATTAGAACAAACCAGCAGAAACACAGTACAGGTAGTGGTAAAGTAATAAACCCTGAACGTCATGCTGAATTCATTTTAGCATCCCACAGGACAGTATAAAGCGATAAGTAAACAAGTGACCAAGTAAAGCACATTTCCGTTATATTTGAGCATGAAAGCCCAGGCCACCATCCGCGATACCATCCTCATCTTCTTAGGCATCCTATCCGCCGGAATGGGCCTCAAAGGCTTCCTGCTTTCCAGCCATTTTATTGATGGCGGCGTAACCGGTATCTCCATGTTGATATCCGATGTAACAAGCCTGCCCATCTCCATCCTCATCTTTGTTATCAACGTACCTTTCCTTTGGTTAGGTTACCGCAAGCTCGGCTTAAATTTCGCTATCCGCAGTACTTTAGCTATTGCCGGATTGTCCGTTTGTCTGGCGCTCATCCATTTTCCTGATGTAACACACGATAAACTCCTCACAGCCGTTTTCGGTGGCTTTTTTATTGGCGTAGGTATAGGCTTAGCCATGCGCGGCGGAGCCGTTTTAGATGGCACCGAGATAGCCGCGCTACTAGTAAGTAAAAAAACACAGGTAGCCAAAGTAAGCGATATCATACTGATACTAAACGTAGTTATCTTCTCCGTGGCAGCATCTTTATTAGGAATTGAATCGGCCTTGTATTCCATCCTAACCTATCTATCTGCCTCAAAAATGATCGATTTTATATTGAACGGTATTGAGCAATACACCGGAGTAACCGTAGTATCCATTAAAAGCGAAGAGATTCGCCTGGCCATCACCCAAACGCTGGGCCGTGGCGTAACCATTTACGAAGGCAAAAGCGGCTACGGTAAAGACGGTCAGATCAATGATCCACGCGACATTATTTTCACCGTTGCCACACGGTTAGAAATGCCATCACTAAAAAACACCATTTTGGGTATCGACCCCCGCGCATTCATCGTTCAACAAAGCGTTGATGATACTACCGGTGGTTTGCTAAAACGCAAAGGTATCCACTAAAAAAAACGCCTTCCAGTTTCCTGAAAGGCGCTCTAATCAAATTATCCTTTTTTGTGTTCCGGCTTATGCGTGCTATCGCGGCTTGATGTTTGGTCAGATCGCTGCCCTCCGGCATTGCTTATTCCATTTTCTTTCAACCGCTCATTTTGATCTGTAAAAGCACGGTCAGATGTTGATTTACCTTGTCCGTTATTGCTATTTTGATTTTTCATAACAGGTTATATTTAAGTACACCTTACTCCAACAATAACCATACCGCTTAAACAAAAGCGCCTTTCGGTTTCCCAAAAGGCGCTTTACACTCACATAAACAACAATCTTATTACTTGGTAGGTGCCGGTGGTTTACCTATCAAATCCATAAACTGGTCTAATTTTGGAGTAATAATAATTTGTGTCCTCCTGTTTTTAGCTTTACCGGCATCGGTAGTATTATCAGCAATCGGGTTATACTCACCACGGCCGCCAGCGGTTAAACGTTTCGGATCAACCTGGTAAGTATTCTGCAAAGCCTGCACCACAGATGATGCCCTTAGCGTACTCAAATCCCAGTTATTACGGATATTTGTAGTTTTAATTGGCGCGTTATCTGTATTACCTTCAATCAGCACATCGTAGTCTTTATAATCGGTAATGATCTTGGCGATTTTAGCTAACGATGCTCCGGCTTTGTCAGATATCTCGTAACTGCCGGATTTGTACAACATATTATCCGATAACGAAATATAAACCACACCTTTTAAAACCTGCACATCCACATCTTTCGATTCAGCTGCGCTCAACGAGCGGGTTAAATTGTTGGTCAAAACCAGATTCAACGAATCGCTCTTGTTTTTAGAGTTAACCAATTGTTGAATGTATTTGTTAGACGAATTGATCTCGTCAACCAGTTTAGATATATTGGCATTACCCTGTCCGCCCGATGTTAAACATTTATCCAACGCGTTTTGCAACGATAACAAATTAGCTTTTTGCGATGCTATTTGCTCCTCTAAGCTGGTGTTGCGGCTCTTTGCAATTCCCAGATCCTGAAATGTGGTGGCATATCTTCCCGATAGTTCTTTATTGGTTTCCTGCAACTTGGCATTATCAGCCTGCAGGGCTACATATTCTTTTTTACTAACACAGCTCTGTGTTAAAACGGCTATTAACAGCACCATCGGTGCCAACTTCAAGTATTTCATGTTAGGGTCTATTTAATTGTTTATCAAATTATTGTAGACACAACAACACAAATACTATAAAGTTTGGATTAATTATTCGAATATCAATTTCTAGCACATACAGGTAACATCTTGAAAATATGCATTAGATGCAGGTATAGCACCAAACTTTAATTTACAGTTACTTTTTAGTTTTATACACCTAAAGGCAGTGTAAACCAAAAGGTGCTTCCAACCCCGGGTGTTGTATCTACCCCTATCTCACCTTCGTGCCGTTTAACAATTTCGGCACAAATATATAATCCCAAACCTAAGCCACTGTAAAATTTGCTTTCCGTTTCTGCCCGATAATATCTGTTAAACAGAAATGGAATTTTGTCGGCACTTATACCCGGACCTGTATCTTTAACCGAGATTTTCGCAAAACCCGGAATCTGCTCAACGTTCAGATAAATTTCTTTTGAATCGGGCGCATATTTTACCGCATTGTTTACCAAATTTACCAGTACCTGGTCTATACGGTTTTCATCGGCATAAACAATAAGGTCTTTATCTCCACTTGTAATCAATTCATATTTTCCAGCAACACGTATATGATTACAACATTTATCCAGCATATCGGCAATCACAAAGGTTGTTTTATGCAACGCAAGCTGCCCTACATCCAACCGGTTCACCTGCAAAAGATCGTCAATCAAGTCACCTATCTTTTCCATGCTACGGTTAGCCTGCTCTAACAATTTAACTTGCATAGGTGTAGTAAAATCTTTTTTCATCCGGTCCAATAGCTGGAGGGTGCTTTTCAGGCTCGTCAAAGGCGTTTTTAATTCATGGCTGGCAATGCTCAAAAAATCATCTTTGCGCTGCTCCTGGAGCTTGCTTTCAGTAATATCGGCAATCACACCAAAAAAGTTACCTGCCGTATGCTCATCACTTTTATAAAGTCTGCCACGTGCCCGCACCCAGCGTATTTTTTTATCGTGCAAACCTTCTACCTGGTATTCTTCATCATAAACGGCACCTGTGTTAAGTGTATTTTCATCAGCCTTTTGTACTTTTTCCCTGTAAGTCTCGGTAATTTGGTCAATACCCGCAGCTAACGGCATATCATCATCGGGTCTATAGCCAAACAATTCTTTTAATTTTACAGATGGAAAAAACTCTCCTGTACCAGCATCCAGATACCAGGTGGCCAGTTCCGCCGCATCAATAGCGAGTCGCAGTTGTTCTTCACCCCATTCTATAGCTTGCCGTGCCAATACCTGATCTGTTACTTCAACCGCCACATCCATAACCCCAATAATATGTTCACCATCCTTCAACGGCCTATAACTGAAATTAAAGTAGCGGGTTTCTGTCTGTCCGTTTCGTTGCATCCGGACAGGAACTTCATTACCATCAGAAGAAATACCTTTATTATAAATATCGAAAAGTAATTCTACAGCGGGCTCACCTTTCAATTCGGGCATCGCTTCCAGTAAAGGCTGCCCTATGATACTGGCATCTTTACCCAAAATCTCCAATATACCGTGATTAGCCAGATCAACGATAAGCTCCGGACCACGAAAAACGAGTATGGCTACCGGTGCCTGCTCTACCATACGCTTAAAATCTGTTTCAGATTCCGTTAATCGTAAATTGGTTTTGTTTAATTCCTTTATCATGGTTTGAAGCTGGCTTTGTGCTTCAGAAAGCTCTTCGTTTGTAACGGTTAATTCTTCGTTCGAAGCTACCATCTCCTCGTTAATAGCTTGCAACTCTTCAGAGCTTTTGGCCAGCATTTCTTCTGAAACCTTACGATCCGTTACATCACGTGTAGTACCGGCAACAGCCTCTACCTCTCCATTTTCGTCAAGTACAGGTGTTAATATGTAATCATAGATCCGTTTACCAAGTGTAGCATGCGGAAACGATACCTCGCCACGAACAGACTCCTTGGTTTTCTTGATATAATCGATCTCGCGTTCATGCATTTCAGCATGCCAGGGTTCATAACCATTTTCCAGTAAACTTTTCCCGATAGACGTATCCCAGGTTTTGCCCCACATGGATAGCAAAGCTTTATTTACATAAGTAAACCGATAATCCAGACCAAATACATACATCAGATCGGGCGTGGTAGAAGTAATTGTTTCGTAAACTCTTCTTTGCTGCTCAGATTTATCTCTTGTTTCCTGGAGTGCTGCTTCAGCCTGTTTACGCTCAGTAATATCGCTGGCTACACCAAACCACTCTATAATTTCACCTTTATCATTTAAAATCGGCACCGCCCGCGAAAACGTCCACCCCGGTGTACCATCGGCACGCCAAACCCGGTGCTCTAATTGAAATATCGACTTAGTTTTTATAGCTTTTTCAATGGCATGGTTTACCATTTCCAGATCTTCCGTGTAGATGTTTCTATTTTGCCAATCTGTGATAGGTTTATCAGTATCCTTTAAAAAACCCCTGCCGTCCAATTCCCGCATTATTTTCCAATCCGCACTCAAGCTGTATATCACATCAGAAGTTGCTGTAACCAATGCCCTCAAGCGCTCTTCGCTGGCAGCAATTGCTTGATCATTTAAATTACTCATGTTTAACGGGTCGGCCATATTTTTTAAATCTACATGGAAAACTTAAAAACATGAAAAATAATATTTTGTTTCCGGAGGTGATAGTTGATGTAATCAGAAAAAATACCGGATTATTAAATGCATAAAAAAAGAGGCAATCAAAATTGACTGCCTCTTTAAGGGGTAAATGATGGGGCTCGAACCCACGACCCTCGGTACCACAAACCGATGCTCTAACCAACTGAGCTACATCTACCGTTTTGGAGAGTGCAAATGTATAAATTCTTCCGACTAATGTCAAACCATTTTTAAAATTACATTGCGTTTACCGTAATTATTTAGAACGGATATAAATATGGGTAAATTTGTTACCTATGGCCGAGCAACTTATAGAATTGAATGTTACCGGGATGCATTGCAATAATTGCGCGCTATCCGTCCATAAACTTTTGGAAAAGAAAGGTTTCCAAAACGTGTTTGTAGACTTTGCCAGCGAAGAGGTAAAATTTTCAACTACCGATGATTCTGTAGTTCCCGATGTGATCAAAAATATCGAAGGCTTAGGTTTTAAGGTTGTTGACGATCTAAACCTCCACACCGAGAACTTTTACGACAAGGTGGAGAACAAATTTATCTTCTCGCTCATATTTACCATCCCGCTTTTATTGCATATGGGTTTCCCATGGCATTTTTTACATAACCCAATTGTGCAACTCGTTTTGTGCTTTCCAGTGTTTATATTAGGATGCATTCATTTCGGCAAAAGTGCTTTCAATTCTATTAAAGGCGGCGTGCCTAATATGGATGTGCTCATCTTTGTCGGCTCCTCATCAGCATTCATCTACAGCTTAATTGGCACCATCCAAAACTTAGGTCCAGATTATTTATTTTACGAAACCTGCGCCACTATCATCACTCTGGTACTTTTAGGCAACGTGCTCGAAAAACGTTCCGTAAGCCAAACTACTTCGGCTGTAAAAGATCTGGTTAAGATCCAGCAGGTAAAAGCCACCCGCATCCTCAACGGCGAAACCGAAGTGATCAGTGCCAAAGATGTCCGCCCCGGCGATATTTTGCAAGTTAACCAAGGAGATAAGGTTCCGGTTGATGGCGATGTGCTTTCAGGCGATGCCTCGATAGATGAATCCATGCTAACCGGTGAAAGCATCCCGGTAGAAAAAACGAAGTACGATAGCGTTATCGGCGGTACTATTATCCAGCATGGTAACATCCGGATGATTGCCACTAAAGTGGGATCAAACACCGTACTTTCGCAGATCATTGAATTGATGAAGAAAGCGCAATCGGCCAAACCACCGGTTCAAAAACTGGGCGATAAAGTAGCCGCCATATTCGTACCTACAGTAATTGGTATTTCAATATTAACCTTTGCCTTAACTTATTGGGTGTTCGATGTAAGCTTTCAAAAATCATTGATGCATGCAATCGCCGTATTGGTTATCTCCTGCCCATGCGCTATGGGTTTAGCTACGCCAACGGCTGTTATGGTTGGCCTGGGCCGTGCAGCTAAAAATGGCATCCTGATTAAAGGTGGCGATACCATCGAAGCTATAGCCAATACCAAGTATGTAGTATTCGATAAAACCGGAACACTAACCACAGGTAAGTTTCGTATCCGGGAGATCAAGGCCGAAATTAACGATCTGGAAAAGATCCGTGGTTTGATCCTTTCCATCGAAGAACGCTCTAACCACCCTATCGCGCAATCACTCGTTCGCGAATTAAAATCACTACCACTTAAAAAAGTGATCCTAAAATTTGTAACCGAGCAAAAGGGTTTAGGCATGCGCGCCGAAGATGTTGAGGGCAACAATTACTTTTTGGGCTCAGGTTTAAAAAACGGAAAAACAGCCTGCGGAGCTGAATTTAACTTATTCCTTTATCAAAACCAGCAATTGCTTGCCCAGATCTCTATCGAGGACGAGATCAAGCCCGACGCCAAAGAACTGATATCCAAACTCAAAAAAATGGGTATCATCCCTGTATTGTTAAGTGGCGATAGGATGAGCAAATGTCAACAGGTTGCTGATGCAATTGGCATTGAAAAGATCCATGCCGAAAAACTTCCTGAACAAAAACTCGAAATCATCGATATCTACAAACGCAAAGGCAAAACCGTAATGATAGGCGATGGCATAAACGATGCTCCTGCCCTCACCCAAGCCGATGTTGGCGTATCTATGAACGACGCCAGCCAGGTAGCCATACAATCGGCAAGGGTTATTCTATTAAATACCGATCTGCACTCTGTAGTTAAATTCCTTCAGATCAGTAAGCACACGCTTATCACCATTAAACAAAACCTGTTCTGGGCATTTGCATACAACATTATTGCTATCCCAATGGCGGCAATAGGTTTGTTAAATCCTATGTTGGGTGCTTTCGCGATGGCTTTTTCTGATGTAGTAGTGATCGGAAACTCTTTGCGGCTGAAAAGGAAGAAACTTTCTTAACCCACAGTGCTCAGTTGTTATTTATCGAATAATTGATCCAAATTATATAATCTTTCTATTTTTGCCCCATGAACCATGGACTATCGACCATGGACAAACAGAATGGTAGAGATTTTTACAGATGGTGCTTCGAGTGGTAATCCTGGTCCGGGTGGTTATGGTGTGATATTACGCTCCGGCAATCATTATAAAGAATTATCCGAGGGCTTCCGTAAAACCACCAACAACCGTATGGAGTTGTTAGCCGTAATTAAAGGACTTGAAGCACTCAAAGCCCCGCAAGCGGTAACCATCTATTCCGATTCCAAATATGTGATAGATCCTATCGAAAAAAAGTGGATCTACGGCTGGGTACAAAAAGGATTTAAAGACAAAAAAAATAAAGACCTCTGGCTGCGCTTTCTCGAACTCAGCAAAATTCATCAGGTAAAATTTGTATGGGTGCGTGGCCACAATGGTCACCCCGAAAACGAGCGCTGCGATGTATTAGCTGTACAAGCGGGCAAACAACGCGAGCTATTAATTGACTCCGTTTTTGAAGCCGAAGCCGCAAGAGGAAATTGATGGTAACAAAAAAGCCATTACACTTTCGTATAATGGCTTCAATTTCTTACTTAACTATTATTGAATAACCACACCCTCATACGACGTCTTAGTCACCTGTGGTGAGAAAAAACGCATCATCTCCTCTGCTTGTTTAACCATATTGCTCGACCCTATAAATATTGCCGAACGCTGGTGCAGTTCCGTCACATCTAAAGTTAATATTCTCTGATACCCATTTGATGCAAAACCTCCAGCTTGTTCTATGATAAACGCCATGGGGTTACACTCATAAACCAAACGCAATTTACCATTCGGCGCTTGCGCGGTGATCGGGTAAATGAATATTCCACCCTTGATCATATTACGGTGCAGATCGGCAACCATGGAGCCTGTATAACGCGAAGTGTATGGCCTGTTGGTGGGCTCATCTTCTACCTGGCAATATTTAATGTATTTTTTAACTCCATCCGGAAAGTGGGTATAATAACCCTCGTTGATGGAATAGATATAACCATCTTTGGGGATAGTCATGTTTGGATGCGATAAACAAAACTCACCGATCGATGGGTCTAAAGTAAAACCGTTAACACCTTTACCTGTGGTATAAACCAACATAGTTGATGACCCGTAAATGATATAACCGGCAGCAACCTGATCAACTCCTTTTTGTAAAACATCTTCCATCGTAGCCTCACCATCAGTTGATTTACGGCGGAATATTGAGAAAATCGTACCCACACTTACGTTAACATCAATGTTTGATGAACCATCCAAAGGGTCCATCGCAACAATGTATTTGGCATTTTTTGATATTTCAGAATCGATGTATAAATATTCATCATTCTCTTCAGATACCACTACACAGCACTCACCACCGCTTTTTAAAGCCGATATAAATTGTTCGTTAGCAAATACGTCCAACTTTTTTTGCGATTCACCCTGTATGTTAGTGCTTCCCGCATCGCCCAATATATCCATCAGGCCCGCTTTGTTCACCTCGCGGTTAACAATTTTGGCGGCTATACCTATATCACGCAACAATCGCGATAGCTCACCTTTAGCATACGGAAAATCCGCTTGCTTCTCTATTATAAATTGCCCCAAAGTAGTTAGTGCCGTCATATACTTAGTGTATTTTGTACAATATCATTTAACCAATTCTATCACCTCTAAGGTATGAATTTTTTCTTCAGAAACACAAAAACGCATCAAAGTTTGCATCCTGTGCCATCCTTGTTTACCCGCCGCACCGGGGTTTAAATGCAAACAATTAATTTTTTTATCAAAAATCACCTTCAATATATGCGAGTGCCCGGTAATAAATAATTGCGGGGGCTTAGTGTAAATAGTACGCTTTACTCTGGGTGCATATTTATCCGGGTATCCACCAATATGCGTCATCCACACATCCACATTTTCGCACATAAATCTCAAGTCTTCTGGGTACTGCAAGCGGACGTCTTTATCATCAATATTGCCGTATACTCCCCGCAAGGGCTTAAAGGCGGCTAACTGGTCTGCAAGTTCTATTGTACCAAAATCTCCTGCGTGCCAAATCTCGTCCACATCTTTAAAATGCCTAAAAACCGCATCGTCAAGGTAGCCGTGCGTATCTGATATTAAACCAATTCTCGTCATCTCGGATTTTTATAGATCAAAATATAGTGAAAAAATCCTTCAAACACGCGCTATATTGCTTGCTGTAAACTTTGGGTGCATCGTAAATAACAAACTGTTTTACGGCAATTTTTGTTTGAAGTTTCCCTAACGAAATGATTTCGCGATGGGCATCGCTTTCGGCAAAAGAATGAATATCAATTTGATGCTGAACGTATAAACCTTGTCTCTCAGCCAACAATTTAACCAAACCGGCCGTAGATACCGGGAGCACCAACCAGCAAGTTCCGTTATCGGTAAGCTGATTAGCTACCGTTTTAACCAATTCCTCAAAAAAATATTGATCGGTATGCTTGGCCAGGTTCTTTTTATCCGTAGCAGCCTCTAACGAATTAATATAAAACGGGGGATTAGAAACGATCAGATCATATTTCCTTTCGGGATAAGTTTGAAAGTAATCACTAAAACCTATTGAGTAAATCTTAAGCCTGTCTCTGAATTTTGATCCCTGAAAGTTTTTTTGAGCGGTGTTTGCCGCGATATGATCAATCTCGACTGCATCTATCGCAGCCTCCGGAAACCGCTGCGCCATCATCATGGCAATTACACCCGTACCAGTACCAATATCCAAAATATACTCAGATTGCTTAGCATCTACCAATGCCCCAAGCAATACCCCATCGGTATTGATCTTCATGGCGCAACCGGATTGATCTACCTCGAACTGTTTAAACTTGAATACCATATCAGCTAACCAAAATGAAACAAATTATTTGAATACTAATAATATTCGCCTAATTTTTATCTTTAGAAAAAATGAAGCGAAAACTACCTATTTTACTTTTATTCTTATTGCTTAGCGCGAATTGCCCGGCGCAGTCTTTATCCGTAAAATCAAAAAACAGTGTCGATTCCATTTTCAAAAAATACAATACTACTCAAACACCGGGGTACGCAATTGGGATAGTAAAGGGCACACAAATTTTATATACACAAGGATATGGCTCGGCTAACCTGGATTACCAGATACCCATCACACCTAATTCCTCTTTTGATATCGCGTCGGTTTCTAAGCAGTTTACCGCCGCTTGTATCGCTTTATTGATAATAGATGGTAAAATCAGCTTGGATGATCCTGTTAGCAAGTACATCCCGGCTTTATCAAAATATAAAGATACGATCTGGATCAAACACCTCATTTATAATACAAGTGGCATTATAGATTATCCTAAGCTCCCACGGCCTGATGGAAAATCGTGGGTAACGTTTAATTATTTCGACATCGACTACTGCATCAAAACATCACTAAGTAAAGATACATTAGCCTTTAAACCCGGCGACAAATGGGATTACTGCAATGTAAACTATATGCTGCTCACCAAAATTGTAGAAAAAGCAAGCGGACAAACCTTTAGTGAATTCTCTAAAAAGCGTTTGTTTGAGCCATTACATATGGTTAATACTTTAATTAATGATGATGTTACGCAAGTTATAAAAAACCGGGTAACGCCTTACAACATCCGCTCTTCCGAAATTGTGGGCGCTTACCGTAAAGAAGGTTTCAATATCAAAAGCGATGGTAATTGGATCCAGCATAATCGTAATTCGCCCCATTATGGCGGTAGCGGCGTTGTAACTACAATAAACGATCTAATGCTTTGGAGCGAGAACTTTTTTACGCGTAAATTTGGCGGCGATGCCTTTTATAACCTGATGCATAGAACCACCCATTTTAACAACGGTCGGGATAACCAGGCTTTCGGCTTGTACTTTGGCAAGTATAAAGGGCGTACTTACGTAGCCTGGGATGGAGGTGATTTCGGCATCAGTACACAGTTAATCCGTTTCCAAGATAAACAAATAGCCATAGCGGTTTTATCCAATATCGGGACAGGACAGGCTTCCGCGAAAGCAGAAAACATAGCAGATGTATTAATTGCAAACGGCTATCTGTAAACTACCGCTCCACCAACTCTAACGGCAAACCGTCCGGATCGGCAAAAAAAGTAAACTGCTTGCCGGTAAACTCATCAATGCGAATAGGTTCAACAACAATACCTTGTTGCAGCAAATATTCTACCGATGTAACCACATCATCAACTTCAAAAGCTAAATGCCTTAACCCTGCCGACTCAGGCCTTGATGCCCTGGCGGGAGGGTTTGGAAAAGAAAATAACTCGATCTGATAATCACCTCCAACCATCAGATCGAGCTTATACGAGTCGCGCTCAAGGCGATAAACTTCGCGCAGTATTTCCAAGCCCAATATCACCGTATAAAAATGCTTGGATCTTTGATAATCCGAACAGATAATAGCGATGTGATGTATTTTGCTTAGTTTGAGCATTATTCGCCTAATATGTTATGCAATACGTTATCAAAAATGTGTTTAGCTTCCGCTGTAGTACCAAATGATTCACCATCAACCAATAACTGACCACCGTTAACTGTTCCTAATAAAGTAAAATCAACTTCGCTTGTCGAAAGCAGTTCAATAAACGCTTCCTGGCCTTCTAGTTTAACCGAAACCACTACCCTGCCCTGTGCCTCGCCAAAAAGGAAAGCATCTTTACGGATACTGTCATCACTCTCGATAGCAAAGCCCAAACCGTTTGGCATGGCCGATTCCAACAGTGTAACATATAAACCACCATCAGCCACATCATGTGCTGATTGGATCAGTTTCTGGGTGATCAATTGCTTAACAACCTGGTGCAAGTCATACTCTTTATCAATATCAAAATGCGGAGCCGGAGCAGCCAGCACTTTATGATACGATGCCAGGTATTGTGACGATGCGATATCGTTAACCGATTCACCTAACAAATAGATTAAATCACCTTCCGCTTTAAAATCGGCGGTCATCATATTGCTGATGTCGTCCATCACACCCAACATACCAATTGTAGGCGTAGGGAATACTGGCCCATCATCTGTCGATTGATTATAGAAACTTACGTTACCACCGGTAACCGGGGTTTCAAACTTGGTACACGCCTCGCCCATACCTTTAATGGCACCAACAAACTGCCAGTAAACTTCGGGTACATAAGGGTTACCAAAGTTTAAACAGTTGGTAATAGCAACAGGCTCACCACCGGCGCAGGTAATGTTACGCGCGGCTTCGGCAACAGCTATAGCTGTACCTTTTTGCGGATCAGCATATACGTAGCGTGAGTTACAATCCACTGTAATTACAATAGCTTTATCTGTACCCTTAACGGCGACTACGGCCGCGTCGCAAGGGCGATTGGTAGTCATGGTTTGTACACCTACCATACTATCGTACTGGTTAGTTACCCAACGTTTCGACGCGATGTTTGGGTGCGATACCAAATGATCGGCAATAGCTTTCAAATTTGAAGGCTCCGCAATATCTTCTATTTTAAATTTCTGATTCTCGGCAAAGTAAGCAGGCTCTTTGTATTCGCGTGTGTAAACCGGGGCACCACCACCTAAAACCAGGTCGTCGGCAGGTACATCGGCAACCAGCTCGCCGCCCATGTAATAGTGCAGGCGTTTGGTATCGGTAACTTCGC
>Ga0116227_10006992_pt1 | contig 22394 bp, 21 predicted proteins | sample S1TSphgellanicum_FD_89693 | JGI IMG/M metagenome (GOLD analysis project Ga0116227, IMG submission 89693) | Host-associated microbial communities from peat moss isolated from Minnesota, USA - S1T2_Fb - Sphagnum magellanicum MG | ecosystem: Host-associated > Plants > Peat moss > Unclassified...
CGGCAAGCGCGGCCCGATCAAGTTCATCGAGGACCTGCGCGCGCGCGGCAATCTGGTGGCCTACGTGGGCGACGTGGTCGGCACCGGCTCCAGCCGCAAGTCGGCCACCAACTCGGTGCTGTGGTTCACCGGCGAAGACATTCCCTTCGTCCCGAACAAGCGCTTCGGCGGCGTCTGCCTGGGCGCCAAGATCGCGCCGATCTTCTACAACACCATGGAAGACGCGGGCGCGCTGCCGATCGAGCTGGACGTGAGCCAGATGAACATGGGCGACGTGGTCGAGCTGCGCCCCTATGACGGCAAGGCGCTCAAGGATGGCAAGGTCATCGCCGAATTCACCGTCAAGAGCGACGTGCTGTTCGACGAAGTGCGTGCCGGCGGCCGCATTCCGCTGATCGTCGGCCGCGGCCTGACCGCCAAGGCGCGCGAAGCCCTGGGCCTGCCGCCGTCCACGCTGTTCCGCCTGCCGCAGAACCCCAAGGCCACGGGCAAGGGCTTCACGCTGGCGCAGAAGATGGTCGGCCGCGCCTGCGGCCTGCCCGAAGGCCAGGGCATGCTGCCCGGTACTTACTGCGAACCGAAGATGACCTCGGTCGGCTCGCAGGACACCACCGGCCCGATGACCCGCGACGAGCTGAAGGACCTGGCCTGCCTGGGCTTCAGCGCCGACCTGGTGATGCAGTCCTTCTGCCACACCGCGGCCTACCCGAAGCCGGTGGACGTCAAGACCCACCACGAGCTGCCGGAGTTCATCAGCAACCGTGGCGGCATCTCGCTCAAGCCAGGCGACGGCATCATCCACAGCTGGCTCAACCGCATGCTGCTGCCCGACACCGTGGGCACCGGCGGCGACAGCCACACCCGCTTCCCGATCGGCATCAGCTTCCCCGCGGGCTCGGGCCTGGTGGCCTTCGCGGCCGCCACCGGCGTCATGCCGCTGGACATGCCGGAGTCGGTGCTGGTGCGCTTCAAGGGCAAGATGCAGCCCGGCGTCACGCTGCGCGACCTGGTGCACGCGATCCCGCTGTACGCCATCAAGGCCGGCCTGCTGACCGTGGCCAAGCAAGGCAAGAAGAACATCTTCTCCGGGCGCATCCTCGAGATCGAAGGCCTGCCGGACCTGAAGGCCGAACAGGCGTTCGAACTGTCCGACGCCTCTGCAGAGCGCTCTGCCGCCGGCTGCACGATCAAGCTCAACAAGGAGCCGGTCATCGAATACATCAACAGCAACATCGTGCTGCTGAAGAACATGATCGCCCAGGGCTATGCCGACAAGCGCACCATCGGTCGCCGCATCGCGGCGATGGAAGCCTGGCTGGCCAACCCGCAGCTGCTCGAGGCCGACGCGGACGCCGAATACGCTGCGGTGATCGAGATCGACCTGAGCGAGATCACCGAGCCCATCGTCTGCTGCCCGAACGACCCGGACGATGCCAAGACGCTGAGCGATGTGGCGGGCGGCAAGATCGATGAAGTCTTCATCGGCTCCTGCATGACCAACATCGGCCACTTCCGTGCCGCTTCCAAGCTGCTCGAAGGCAAGAAGGACATCCCGGTCAAGCTGTGGATGGCCCCGCCCACCAAGATGGACGCGCACCAGCTCACCGAAGAGGGCCACTACGGCGTCTTCGGCGCGGCCGGCGCGCGCATGGAAATGCCGGGCTGCAGCCTGTGCATGGGCAACCAGGCACAGGTCAAGGAAGGCGCGACCGTGATGTCGACCAGCACGCGCAACTTCCCCAACCGCCTGGGCAAGAACACCAACGTGTACCTGGGCTCGGCCGAACTGGCTGCGATCTGCTCCAAGCTGGGCCGCATCCCGACGCGCGAGGAGTACCTGAGCGACATCGGCGTGATCAACGCCAACGGCGACAAGATCTACCAATACCTGAACTTCGATCAGATCCAGGAGTTCAAGGACGTGGCGGACACCGTCGCCGCCTGAGCGTGAGGCAGGGCCAAGGCCCTGCGCAAGTGCAGCAGAAGCCCGCATGGCCGTTGCCGTGCGGGCTTTTCTTTTAAGGCTGGGTCAGTGGGCCGTGAGCTGATGCCCCCAGGACGCCACCAGTTGCTGCACCATGTCCGCGACGGTGCGGCACGCAGGCGAGAGCTTTCCCTGCTTGGGAAAGGCCAGTGTCACGTGCCGGAACAGGTCCGGCTTGACCAGCTTGCTGGCCTGCAGCCGGCCGCTGTGCAGCTCGGGCGCCATCGCGTAGGGGCCCAGCACCGAGTACAGGCCCGGTGTATGGGCCACCAGCTCCTTCTGGACCGTCAGTGAATCCGCCTCTGCCACTGCCTCGAGCCTGAAGCCCAGGCTGCGTGCCGTCTCGTCCAGCGCGTTGCGCCAATGGCTGGGGCGGCGGGGCAGTACCAGCCGCAGGCCCGCCAGGCGCGAGAAGTTGACGGTGGGCCCGCTGGTGATCTCGTCGCCGGGGGCGGATACGAGATAGGTGTGCGCCACGGACAGCAGTTTTTCCTCGCGCCCGCTCGGGCGGTGGAAGCGAAACAGGATCGCGAGATCGACCGCGCCGCTGTCGAGCATGGTGTCGAGCTCGGTGCCCTGGGCTTCGGCAACGTTCAGGCGTATGCCGGGATGTTCGGCCTGCAGCCGTTCGAACAGCCGCGTCATCAGCGGGTGCGCGGCCGACGGGATGATGCCCAGCCGCACCTCTCCGAGCAACTGGCCTGACTCCGCTCGCAGCTCCTCCGCGAGGCGGTCCGTCTCCTGCAGCCAGGTGCGCAGCCGCAGCGCCGCGCGCGCGCCCAGCTCCGTCAAGGCCACGCCGCGGCCGGTACGGTGGAAGAGGGGGCCGCCAAACGCCGATTCGAAGTCGCTGATCTGGCGGCTGATATGCGACTGCACCGTCTGCCGGCGCGCCGCCACCTTGCTGAGGCTGCCTGCCTCCGCCACCTCCAGGAAGAGCCTGACGCTGCTGATGTTCATCGGGGTTTACCCAGGTTAGTCATGCCAATTTTGGCAAGTCTGAAGCCTGAGAAGTGTATCTAGGCGAAGAGCTTGGCGATTTCTACATTAGCTGCACGAGGCTGTCGCGCACCGGATTGCAGGCGCGCAGCCCTCTGCCGTTCAGCCAAGGAGAAAGCATTGAAACTGGTCAGCTATGAGCATGCGGGCGCCGCTACCTACGGGGTGGTGCAGCATGGTGAATACCTCCAACCCCCGACCGACTTCCTCGGCCGCTATCCCGACATCGCATCGGTCCTGCGCGGCAACGCGCTGGGCGAACTGGCTCAGGCGCTGGGCCGTGGCACCCGGGTGGCGCCTGCCGGCACGCGGACGCTGCCGGTGCTGCCCCACCCGCAGAAGTTCATCTGCGTGGGCCTGAACTACAAGACCCACGTTGCCGAAACCAAGCGCGACGACAGCGCCTACCCCGCGCTGTTCGTCCGCTTTGCCGACTCGCTCGCCGCACATGGCGACCTGGTGCTGCGGCCGTCCTTCTCGGAGCGCTTCGATTGGGAGGGCGAGCTTGCCGTCGTCATCGGCCGCGGCGGCCGTGCGATCCCCAAGGCGCAGGCCTTCGAGCACGTGGCCGGCTACGCCTGCTTCAACGACATCACGGTGCGCGACTGGCAGCGCCACACGCACCAATGGACGCCGGGCAAGAACTTCCCCGGCACGGGCGCGCTGGGCCCCTGGCTGGTGACGGCAGACGAGGTGCCCGATGTCAATGCGCTGACGCTGGAGGCGCGGCTCAACGGCGAGGTGATGCAGCACGCATCGCTGTCGGACCTGATCTTCACCATCCCGACCTTGATCGAATACATCTCTCGTTTCACGCCCCTGTCGCCGGGCGACGTGATCGCCACCGGCACGCCGGGCGGCGTGGGCGACCGCCGCGACCCGCCGCGCTACATGAAGGAGGGGGACGTGGTCGAGGTCGAGATCTCCGGCCTGGGCGTGCTGCGCAACCGTATTGGCACCGCGGCCTGAGGCCGGGGCTTTCACCATGACAAATACCCTTCAAGCGGCGCGAGCCGGCGGCGCCAAGCTGCGCATTGCCGTCGATATCGGCGGCACCTTCACCGACATGGCCGCCTTCGACGAGGCCACCGGCAAGCTGCTGTTCGGCAAGGCCCTGTCCACGCATGGCCAACTGGTCAACGGCATTCAGGCCACGCTCGACAGCGCCGACATCGACCTGCGCGACGGCCAGCTGTTCCTGCACGGCTCCACCATCGCCATCAACACGCTGCTGGAGCGCAATGGCGCCAATACCGCGCTGCTGATTACCGAGGGCTTTCGCGACATCTACGAGATCGGCCGCGTCAACCGGCCGGATGCCTACAACCTCTTCTTCAACAAGCACCAGCCGCTGGTGCGGCGCTCGCTGCGCTTCGAGGTGGCCGAGCGGCTGCGTGCCGATGGCAGCACCCACAAGCCGCTGGACGAGGCGGCGGTGCGCGAGCTGGCGCGCGAGCTGAGCGGCCAGGGCGTGGAGTCGGTTGCGGTGCTGCTGCTGCACTCCTATCGCAACCCGAAGCATGAGCAGCGCGTCAAGCAGATCCTGCAAGAGGAGCTGCCCGGCGCCTTCGTCTGCGCCTCGCACGAGCTGAGCCAGGAGTACCGCGAGTTCGAGCGCGTCTCCACCGCCGTGGCCAATGCCTACGTCGGCCCGCGCGTCTCTGCCTACCTGGGCGAGCTGGAGGCGCACCTGGGCCAGAAGGGCTTCGAGGGCGACTTCTACGTCGTGCAGTCCACCGGCGGCCTGTTCCCCAGCGAACATGCCCGCCGCGACTGCGTGCGCATGCTGGAGTCCGGCCCCGCGGCGGGCGTGATCGGCGCGCAGGCCATCTGCGCCCAGCTTGGCATGGGCGACGCGATCGCCTTCGACATGGGGGGCACGACGGCCAAGGCCGGCGTGATCAGCGAGGGCCGGCCGCTCACCACCGGCTCGGCGCTGATCGGTGGCTACGAGCGTGCGCTGCCGATCCAGATTCCGATGATGGACATCCACGAAGTGGGCACCGGCGGCGGCTCGATCGCGCGCATCGAGACCGGCAACGCGCTGCGTGTCGGCCCCCAGAGCGCGGGCTCCATCCCCGGCCCGGTGGCCTATGGCCGCGGCGGCACCGAGCCGACCGTGACCGATGCCAACCTGCTGCTGGGCCGGCTCGATGCCGACCACTTCCTGGGCGGTGAGCTCAAGCTTGACATGGACGCCTGCCAGCGCCAGATGCGTGAGCGCGTGGCCGGCCCGCTGGGGCTGGACCCGACCGAGGCGGCCGATGGCATTCTGCGCATCGCCGTGACGCAGATGTCGCACGCAGTCAAGGCCGTGACCACCGAGCGCGGCCTGGACGCCGGCAGCTTCACCATGGTGGTGTATGGCGGCGCCGGCCCGCTGCACGCGTCGGCCATCGCCCGCGAGATCGGCATCCGCAAGGTGCTGATTCCGTTCGCGCCGGGCTACTTCTCGGCCTACGGCATGTTGTTCTCCGACCTGCGATACGACTATGTGCGCTCGGTGTTCCGCAAGCTGAACGACCTGTCGTTCGAGGAGATCGAGGCCGCCTACCAGTCGATGGAAGAAGAAGGTCGTGCCGCGCTGGCGCAGTCCGGCGTCAAGGCCGATGGCGTGGTCATCGAGCGCGCGGCCGACATGCGCTATGTCGGGCAGGAGCACGCCGTCACCGTGGATCTGCCCATGGCCTTCTTCGAGGGGCGGGACCGCTCGGCGATCAAGCAGCAGTTCGACGACCTGCACAAGGTGCGCTACGGCACCTCGGCGCCCAAGGAGCCGGCCGATCTGGTGAGCCTGCGCGTCACGGTGCTGGGCACCATGAAGAAGCCGCCCAGGCACCAGGTGGACGCGGGCTCGGCCAAGCCGGAGCGGGCCTCCTTGCGCGCCGTCAAGCCGGTGTACTTCCGCCAGGGCGGCTGGGTGGACACGCCGGTCTACACCCGCGACCTGCTGCGCTCGGGCAACCTGATCACGGGCCCGGCGCTGATCGAGGAGCACGCCTCCACCACCGTCGTGCAGCCGGGCGACGCGCTGCGCGTGGACGAACTGGGCAATCTGCAGATCGACATCGGAAGCGACCGGACATGAGCACGAACAACACACAGCACAGCAGCGTGGCGGTCGATCCCGTCACCGTCGAGATCATCCGCAACGGCCTGTACGCCGTGACGGAGGAGATGAAGACCAACCTCACCCGTACCGCCTACAACCTCATCATCTACGAGGCGCTGGACTTCACGGTCGGGCTGTTCACCAAGGAGGGCGACACGGTCTCGATCGGCCTGGGCCTGCCGATGTTCATCCGCGGCATGTCCGAGACGGTCAAGGCCAAGATCCGGCACTTCGGCTACGACAACATCCTGCCGGGCGACATCCTGGTCACCAACGACGCCTACACCACCGGCAGCCACCTGAACCACTTCACGTTCACCATGCCGGTGTTCCACGAGGGCCGGCTCGAAGGCTTCACCTGCTGCATGGCGCACTGGCTGGACGTGGGCGGCACGCTGGGCAACGTGACCACCGACATCTTCAGCGAGGGGATACAGATCCCCATCATCAAGTACCAGCGCGAAGGCGTGGTCAACCAGGACCTGATCGACATCATCGCCATGAACGTGCGGCTGGCCGAGCGGGCGCTGGGCGACCTGCGCGCGCAGATCACCGCCATCACCACCGGTGAGCGCCGCTACGTGGAGCTGCTGCAGCGCTACGGCGCTGGTGCGGTGAACGGTGCCATCCGCCAGATCATGGACTCCAGCGAGGCCGTGGCGCGCAAGAACACGCTGTCCATCCCCGACGGCGTGTACGAGGCCGAATCCTTCATGGACGACGACGGCCTGGACATCGGCAAGCGCATCCCGATCCGCGTCAAGGTGACCGTCACGGGCGACGAAATGACGGTGGACCTGTCCGATGTCAGCAAGCAGGTGCGGGGCTTCTACAACTCGGGCTTCACCACCGGCATTGCCTGTGCGCAGGTCGCCTACAAGTGCCTGACGACGCCCACCGACTACCCGGTCAATGACGGCAGCTTCCGCTCGCTCAAGGTGATCATGCCCATGGGCACCGTCATCTCGGCCGAGCGGCCGTACCCGATGCGGGTGTGGATGACCTTCCCGATGACGGTGATCGACACGATCTTCAAGGCGCTGGCACCCGCCATCCCCGACCGCTCCATCGCGGGCCACCATGCCGACCTGGTGTTTCCCAACATCCACGGCATCTCGCCGGAGGACGGCCGCCTCTTCATCGTCGGCATCGGCCCGCTGGGCGGCGGCTGGGGCGCCAAGAGCACCGAGGATGGTGTGTCGGTGACGGTCTGCATCAACGACGGCGACACCCACAACAGCCCGACCGAGCAGTTGGAGGCCAAGTACCCGGTGCTGGTCGAGAAGTACGAGATCCGCCAGGACTCGGCCGGCGCCGGCAAGTACCGTGGTGGCCTGGGCGCGGAGATGGTGGTGCAGGCGCTATCGCCCTTCACCGTGACCACCCGCATCGACCGCGTCCACTGCAAGCCCTGGGGCCTGGAGGGCGGCGGCGATGCCATGGGCAACGGCATTGCCGTGCGCCACAAGGGCGAGTGGAAAACCGACCACCTGAACGCGAAGATCTTCAACGTACGGCTGGAACGCGGCGACGCCTACAAGATGCTGTCGGGCGGCGGTGGTGGCTTTGGCGACCCGCTGGAGCGCGACAGCGCGCTGGTGGCGCAGGACGTGCGCGAAGGCTATGTAAGCGCCGGCGTGGCGCGCGAGGTCTACCGCGTGGCGCTCGACAGCCAGGGCGGCGTGGACGAGGCGGCTACTCAAGCCCTTCGCAGCGGTGCGGGCAACGGTGCTTTGACTTCGGTCGCCCGGTGAGCGCCAGCGTGGTCGATGGTCTTGCGCAGAATGCCGGGCAGTTGCTCGACCTGTGGAGCTCGCTGGCGATGCGCCACGTGGCGCTGGGCGCCGCGTGCGCCTGCGGCACCGGGGGCGTCAGCCTGCGGCTCGAGGACTTCGAGCTCGACATCGCCGACTACCTTGAGGATGCGGGGCTGCGCTGCGGCCTGGACGACGTGGCTGCCTTCTTCCAGGCACGGCAGCAGGCTGGCGCGCAGGAACAGCCGCTGCGGCACCTGCTGGAAGACATCGAGGGCGAGCGGGTGCCGCACGCCGTCAGCGCATGGCTGCTGCCCAAGGTCGAACGCACGCTGCGCTCCTTTGCCGAGCTGCACGGGTCGGACGCGCGGGGCTGAGCATGGCGGGCCATTTTTCCTCGCTGCTGGCGGCGGCGCCGCCGGATGCCGGGCGCATTCCGGTGACGGTGCTCACCGGCTTCCTGGGCAGCGGCAAGACGACCCTGCTCAACCGCATGCTGCGGCAGGTGGACCTGCGCGGCCTGGCGGTGATCGTCAACGAGTTCGGCCAGATCGGCATCGACCAGGACCTGATCGCCCACGCCAGCGAGGACACCATCCTGCTGTCCAACGGCTGCCTGTGCTGCGCCATGCGCGGTGATCTGGCCGATGCCCTGCACCGGCTCGGCCAGCAGCAGAGCGCAGAGGGTACGCGGCCGCAGCGGGTCTTGATCGAAACCAGCGGCCTGGCCGATCCGGGGCCCATCCTGCGCACGCTGCTGGGCGATCCCGCTGTCCGGGGGCGCTTCTTCCTGGCGGGCGTGGCCTGTACCGTGGACGCGGTGCTGGGCATGGGAACGCTGGACCGGTACCCCGAATCCGTGCGCCAGGTAGCCGTGGCCGAGCACTTGTTCCTGACCAAGACCGACCTGCCCGATGGCGTGCCGGCGGCGGCGCTGCTGGAGCGCCTGCATGGCCTCAACGCCGGGGCCCGGCTGCACACGGAGCACCAGGCCCAGCCCATGGCGCTGCGCCAGCTGGTGCAGGCAACGCCCGAGCGCGGCGCTGCCGCAGAGATCCCGTTTTTCTACCGGCCGTGGGCGGCCCCCTTGCCGGAAGCGGCACCGCAGCACCGCGATGGCATCTCGTCGTTCGTCCTCACACGGGACGTGCCGCTGCCGCGCGAGGCCTTCCTGGCGTGGCTGGACATGGTGATCGCCATGCGCGGCGAGGACCTGCTGCGCGTCAAGGGCATCGTCCAACTGGCGGAGCAGCCGGACCAGCCCCTGGTGATCCATGGCGTGCAGCATCTTTTCCAGCCGCCGGAGTACCTGCCTGGCTGGCCGGGGCCGGACCGGCGCACGCGCATCGTGTTCATCACGCGCGGCGTGGACGCGCAGGCCACGGACCAGACGCTGGATGTACTGGTGCGGCGCCATTCCCGGCGCAGCCGGGCCAGCCCCCCATCCCCGACCCTTTGAAAACACCAGGAGACAACATGAAACTCACAAGAATGCTCGCGGCGGCCGCCGTCGTGGCCGTTGCGCCGGCCTGGGGCCAGGCGGCGAAGTTCCCGGACCGCCAGCACACCATCCGCATCATCGTGCCCTTTGCCGCGGGTGGCGGCGTGGACAACGCGGCGCGCCTGCTGGGCGACCAGTTGCGCAGGCAGCTGGACATGGCCGTGATCGTGGAGAACCGGGCCGGCGCCAGCGGCACGCTCGGCGGCCGGTATGTGCAGATGGCGCCCGCCGATGGCTACACGCTGCTGTTCTCTGCCGCCACCCACGTGCTGGCAAAGCAGGTCCTGGCCAATCCTCCCTACGATCCGCAGGCCGACTTTGCCCCGGTGGCGCGGGTGGGCGAGGCGCCCTTGCTGCTGGCCATTGCGCCGCAACTGGCGCCGCAGAAGCTGGGCGAGGTGCTCAACGCCGCACGGCAGCAGGCCGGGGGCTGGACTGCCGCCATCCCCGCCGCCGGCGCGCCCAGCCACCTGGCTACGCTGCTGCTGGCCCGGCAGGCCCACATCAGCTTCAGCTTTGTGCCGTACAAGGGCACACAGCCGGCCTTGATCGACGTGGCCGGCGGCCATGTCAACCTGATGCTCGATTCGATGATCTCGATGCTGCCGCTGGCCAAGGCGGGCCGAGTCAAGCCGATCGCGATCACGGCCAGCAAGCGCAGTGCGCTGGCCCCCGATATCCCGACCATGAGGGAGAGCGGGCTGGCCGACTTCTCCTATGTGTCCTGGTACGGCGTCTGGGTGCCCAGGGACACACCGGAGGACCGCGTCAAGACACTCAACGCCGCGATCAATTCCGCGGTGTCGGAGCTGGCGAAGTCGGGCGCATTTGCCAGCCTTGGCATCGAGCCCGTGTCGGACAGCCCCGAGCAATTCAAGCGCTACATCGCCGCCGATGTGGCGCAGGGCGCAGAGCTGCTCAAGAGCGCCGGCTTCAAACCCGAATAACGTCACAAAGCACAACGGAGGAGATAAGCATGATGAAGTCGATATGTGGAGCGGGCCTTGTGATGGTCTGTGTGTCGGCGGCGGCGCAGTCGTCGGTGAGCGTGTCCGGCACGGTGGATGTCGGCGTGCGCCAGGTCCGCAACGGGTCGGCGGGGTCCATCAGTTCGGAGGTCAGCGGCGCCAACTCGACCAGCAAGCTGGTCATTCGTGGCAACGAAGACCTGGGTGCAGGCCTGAGCGCGGGCTTCTTCCTCGACAGTACCCTGCTGGCCGACACCGGCAGTGCCGGGGCGAGCGCACCCGCCGGGCAGTTCTGGGACCGCCGCTCGACGCTCAGCCTTGCGCAGGCGCGCTGGGGGGAGCTGCGGCTGGGTCGGGACTGGGTGCCCACGCACCTGGTCTGGAGCAGCTTCGATCCCTTCGCCACGCTGGGCATTGCGAGCGCCAACAGCTTTCGCTCTTTCTCTGCGTCACGGGCACTGGGCCAGGCCTTCGGGACGGCGCCGGAATCCCAGGCGGCCAACCCCACGCTGCGTGTCAGCAATGCTGCGGAGTATTTCCTGCCCGGTGGCCTGGGCGGTGTCTACGGCAGCCTCATCGTGACGGCGGGCGAGGGCGGCACCACCGCCAACGGCTTCACCAGCGGCAACGGCTTTCGCCTGGGATGGGCCGGCCACGGCGTCAACGTCGCGGCAGCGCAGTTCACCACTCGCAACACCAATGCGGGCCAGAACTTCAAGGACCAGACCTACGGTGCGTCCTATGACTTTGGCGTCGTCAAGCTCAGCGCGGCGCAGCGCCGCTGGGTCTATGGCCCGGACCGCACCGTGAACACGCAACTGGGCGCGAGCATTCCCGCAGGCCCCGGCGTCGTGAAGCTCACCTATGTGCAGGCGAACCAGACCGGTGCCACCGCCGCGCAGAGCGCTAACGATGCGCACCTGGTGGGTGTGGGCTACGTCTATGGCCTGTCGAAGCGGACTGCGCTCTATGCCCACGCCGCACGCATCAGCAACCAGGGCGCCGCCGTGTTCACGATCCCCGGGGGGCCAGCCGTCAGTGCCAGCGCCACGGCGGCGAACTACTTCGGTGGGCAGAAGTCGACCGCGTTCGAGGCCGGCGTTCGGCATGACTTCTGATGATTGCTATGAAATATATAGCTATATGCCGGCGCGCTGCCTTGGCTTTCCGCACTTTTCGTGCTGAAAAGGCTTGGGGCTGAGCGTCAGTCCCTGGGCCTGAAACCGATCACCAGCGAGGATGGCACCCGGCCGTCGATGTCGCGCGGCAGCGTCTCGGTCTTGTCGATGGCCTTGAGCACCGCGTCGTCCCAGGTCGGATTGCCGCTGGACTTGGTCAGGCGGCGGCCGACGATGGTGCCGTCTGGCGCGGCGCGCACCTCGACCTCGGCGCGCGGGTTGCCCGGCGCATCGTCCGAGAACACGATGTTGGGCCGCACCTTGGCCGCGACCTTGCCGCCGTAGGAGCCCGACGGGCCGGACGAGCGCAGGTCGCTGCCCGTTGCCGTGGCCCCGCCGGTGGCGCCGGCCAGGCCCTGCATGCGCTTGATGTTGGCAAGCCGCTCGGCCTCCTGCCGCTTGGCTTCCTGCTGGGCCTTGGCCTGGTCCTGCTTCTTCTTCTCTTCGGCGGCCTGCTGCTGCTTCTGCTTGTCGAGCTGGGCCTGCCGGTCCAGCTGAGCCTGCTTCTCGCGCGCCTCCTTGTCCCTGGCCGCTTTCTCGGCCCTTTCCCTGTCGGCCCGGTCTTTCTCCGCCTTGGCTGCCTTCTCGGCCTTTTCGGCCTTCTCGCGCTCTTCCTTCTGCTTCTGCTGCTTGGCCAGTTCCAGCTGGTGCTGCCGCTCCTTCTCGCGCTGCTGCTGCTCTTTCTGGCGTTGCAGGGCGATGTCGGCATCGCGCGTATCCGGTGCGGGCGCCGGTGGGGGCGGAGGAGGCGGCGGTGCCGGAGTAGGCGCGGGCGCCGGGGTGGGGGGGCGTGGCAGCGGTGGCGGAGCCGGCTCCTCGACGGCACGGGGAGCGGCCTGGCGCGGCACGGCCGACCAGAGTTCGGCCTCGACGGCCGGGCTGTCGGATTCCTGCCTCCAGCGCACGCCCCAGGTCAATGCGGCCAGCAGCAGCAGGTGGGCGATCACGGCCAGTATCAGCGCGCGCAGCGAGCCGCGCTGCGGCGGGGGCGCGAATTCGTAGCGTTCAGACGGATGGTGGTGCTGCATGGAGGCCAAAAAGGGGAGAGCCGGGCCGCTTCAGTCGTGCATCGTCAGCAGCGCATCAACCACCCAGGCGCAAGCGGCCGCGGAGCAGGCCATGCCAAAACATCCGCGGAACCGGCTCTGCCGGGCCGCTGGATGTGCCCCCTGCAAGGGGGTTGGCGAAGACGCGAAGCGCGTAGCCTGGGGGTGTTTCATATTTACGGCGCAAGCTGCACCGACAGGCCGACGCGCTGCACGCCAGCGCGCTGCAGCGTGTCCATCACCTTCACCACGGTCTCGTACTTCACGCTGCGGTCGGCGCTGATGACCACGGCGCTGCTGGAAGCGCCAGGCGTGCCGCCGGCGGTGGACGCAGCGGAGGATGATTCGGCCTGGCGCACCGCATTGGCCACGTCGCGCAGCGTGGTGGGCGCGGTGCGGTCCGGGGTCTTGATCTGCAGGGTCTCGTCCTTGCCGACGATGATCTGTATCACCTGGTCGGGCTGCTTGTTGGCCTTGCCGATGCTGGGCAGGTCGATGGTGCTGGGTGTGATCAGCGGCGCGGTCACCATGAAGATGATCAGCAGCACCAGCATCACGTCGATGAAGGGCACCATGTTGATCTCGTTGATGGTGCGGCGGCCGCGGCCGCGGGAAGCCATGGCGGGCATCGTGTCCTCCTGCCGTGCGGTGCGTGCTCAGCGGCCCGACGCCGACTGGGCGCCGAGGTTGCGTTGCAGGATGTTGGAGAACTCCTCGATGAAGGTCTCCTGGTGGATCGCCAGGCGGTCGATGTCGCGGGCGAAGCGGTTGTAGGCCACCACCGCCGGGATCGCGGCGAACAGCCCGATGGCGGTGGCGACCAGGGCCTCGGCGATGCCGGGCGCCACGGTGCTGAGCGTGACCTGGGCCAATGCCGACAGGCCGGTGAAGGCGTGCATGATGCCCCACACGGTGCCGAACAGGCCGACGTAGGGCGACACCGAGCCGACGGTGGCCATGAAGGACAGGCCCGATTCGATGGTGTCCATCTCGCGCTGGAAGCTCGCGCGCATGGCGCGGCGCGCGCCGTCCAGCAATGCACCGCCATCGGTGATGCGGCGCTCGCGCAGCTTCTGGTACTCGCGCATGCCGCTGGCGAAGATGCGTTCCATGGGGCCGGCGTTCTTGGCGTTGGCCGCGGCCGCCGCGAACAGGTCGTTGAGGCTGGTGCCGGACCAGAACTCGCGCTCGAAATCGTCGTTGAGCGAGCGCGCGCGCTTGAGCGCGAACAGCTTGCGGAAGATGGCGGCCCAGCTGGAGATGGAGACGCCCGCCAGCAGCAGCATGACCAGTTGCACCACCAGGCTGGCATTGAGCACCAGGTGCAGGATGGACATGTCTTGTTGTGGATTCATGGCTTGAGGACTTCCAGGATGGAGGACGGTATGCGGGCCGGTCGCAGCGTGGAAGCTTCGACCCAGCCGATGCGAATGGTTCCCTCGCACAGCAGCTCGGGTTCGCCGGCGGTGTCCGAGGAGGGCGTGCGGAACGCCTGCTGGGCGATTGTGAGCGAGGCGCGGCCGCTTTCCTGTAGTGCAGCTGTTACAAGGAGTTCGTCGTCCAGCCGGGCCGGGCGCAGGTAGCGCAGCTGCGTGTCGGTCACCACGAACATGCCGCCGGTGGCCTCGCGCAGGTGCTGCTGGCCAAAGCCCAGCGCGCGCAGCCATTCGGTGCGCGCGCGCTCGAAGAACTTCAGGTAGTTGGCGTAGAAGACGATGCCGCCGGCATCGGTGTCTTCCCAGTAGATACGGATCGGAAAGGTGAAGGGCATGCGTGCGGAGGGTCAGCCCAGGAGTGCCTTCAGCCGCGCGGCGGCCTCCTGCAGGTGGGCCATGGAACTCGCGGTGGAGAAGCGGATGCGCTGCGCCGTCTCGGCCGTGCCGAAGTCGCGGCCCGGCGTGATGGCCAGGCCGGCCTGGTCCATCAGGGCGAAGGCCAGCTCCCAGCTGTCGGCCACGCCCAGGCGCCGGCAGGCCTCGCTGCTGTCGGCCCAGGCATAGAAGGCGCCGTCGGGCGTGACCGGCACCGGCAGGCCGGCGGCGGCCAGCGCGGGCAGGAAGAAGTCGCGGCGCGCCTTGAATTCGCCGCGGCGGCGCTCGTACTCGGTGATGCTCTCGGCCTCGAAGCAGGCCAGCGCCGCGTGCTGGGCCACGGTGCTCGGGCAGATGAACAGATGCTGTGCCAGGCGCTCGATGACCGGCACCAGAGACTCGGGCACCACCAGCCAGCCCAGGCGCCAGCCGGTCATGCAGAAGTACTTGCTGAAGCTGTTGACGCTGACCAGGTCCTCGCCCAGTGCCAGTGCGCTCTGGCCAAAGGTGGCGTCGTAGCTCAGGCCCAGGTAGATCTCGTCGATCAGCGTCACGCCCTGGCGCGCTTGCACCACCGCATGGATGCGGGCCAGTTCCTCGGGGTGGATCGAGGTGCCTGTCGGGTTGGAGGGCGAGGCCAGCAGCACGCCGCAGGTGCGCGGCGTCCAGGCTGCCTCGACCTTGGCGGCGCTGAGCTGGTAGCGCTCGGCGGCGGTGGTGGGCACCAGCACCGCGGTGCCGTCCGCCGCGCTCACGAAATGGCGGTTGCAGGGGTAGCTCGGGTCGGGCATCAGCACTTCGTCGCCCGCGTCCACCAGGGCCAGGCAGGCCAGCTGCAGCGCGGCCGAGGCGCCTGCCGTGACGACGATGCGCCGCGCCGGTACCTGCAGGCCGAAGCGCTGCGCGTACCAGCCGGAGATGCGCTCCCGCAGCGCCGGCAGCCCGGTGGCGGGGGTGTACTGGGTCGTGCCGTCGCGCACGGCGCGGGCGGCGGCTTCCTGCACCAGCGGCGGCGCGGTGAAGTCCGGCTCGCCGATGTTGAGGAAGACCATCTGACGGCCGCCGTGGCCGATGGCCTTGGCGCGCTCGGCGGCGGCCTTGGCCACCTCCATCACGTAGAAGGGCTGGATGCGCTCGGCCCGGGCTGCGACCTTCATGCCCAGCCCGTCATCGCACGGCCGTACGGGCGGCCTTGGCGCGGTCGGCCTCGACCTCTGCGCTGCGCAACTGGGGCGCCAGGCCATTGAGCACGCCGTTCACGTACTTGTGGCCGTCGGTGCCGCCGAACTCCTTGGCCAGCTCGATGCACTCGTTGAGCACCACGCGCCAGGGCACGTCCAGGCAGTGGCGGAACTCGTAGACGCCGATCCACATCACGGCATGCTCGATCGGCGAGACCTCGGCGAGCTTGCGGTCCAGCAGCGGGGCGATCAGCGCGTCCTGTGCCTCGGTCTCCTCGATGCAGCCGTGCAGCAGCGCGTGGTAGTGGCCGGCATCGGCTTTATGGAAGCCCGACAGGTCGCGCGTGAAGTGGTCGATGGCGGTGGTGTCGTTGCGGCCCACCAGGTGCTGGTAGAGCGCCTGCAGCGCGAATTCGCGCGAGCGGCTGCGGGCGGACTTGGCCGAGGCCTTGCGGGCGCCGCTGGCGGTCAGTCCCGGTCGTTGCGGGGCAGGGGGGGATGCGTCGTGAGAGCTCATGCAAGGGTATCCAGCAGGTTCGCCATTTCCACGGCGACCTGGGCCGCGTCGCGGCCCTTGTCGGTCTGCCGGGCCAGCGCCTGTTCGTTGTTTTCGGTGGTGAGGATGGCGTTGGCGATGGGCACGCGGTGGTCCAGCGACACGCGTGTCACGCCGGCGCCGGATTCGTTGGCCACCAGCTCGAAGTGGTAGGTCTCGCCGCGGATGATGCAGCCCAGCGCCACCAGCGCGTCGTAGCGGCCGGTGGCGGCCATGGCCTGCAGGGCTGCGGGCACTTCCAGCGCGCCGGGCACACGCACATGGGTGATGTTCTGCTCGGCCACGCCCAGCACTGCGAGCTCGGCCTTGCAGGCGTCGGCCAGCGCGTTGGTGATGTGTTCGTTGAAGCGGGCCTGCACGATGCCGATGGACAGCTTGCTGCCGTCCAGCCGTTCGCCCCGGCCCTGGTTTGCGCCAAACATGGGGTTAGTCCTTCTGCAGGTAGCTGACGAGTTCCAGGCCATAGCCGGCCATGCTGGGCATGCGGCGCGGCGCGCCCATGAGGTTCATGCGGTGCACCCCGCATTCGCGCAGGATCTGCGCGCCGATGCCGTAGGTGCGCAGGTCCATGCTGCCGCGCTCGGGCGCCTGTGCGGCGCGCGCCGTGCCTTCGAACTGGGCCAGCAGCTCGGCCGCGCTTTCGCCGCAGTTCAGCAGCACCACCACGCCACGGCCTTCCTGGGCGATATGGCGCAGGCTGGCATCCAGGCTCCAGGAATGCATGCTGCGGTCGACTTCGAGCGCATCCAGCACCGACAGCGGCTCGTGCACGCGTGCCGGCACCACGTCTTCCGGTGCCCAGGCGCCGCGCACCAGGGCCAGGTGCAGGCCGCGGCTGGGCTTGTCGCGGAAGGCGTGCGCGGTGAATTCGCCAGCGGCGGTCTTGAGCAGGCGGGTGCCGAGCTTCTCGACCAGCGATTCGTGCCGGCTGCGGTGCTCGATCTGGTCGGCGATGGTGCCGATCTTGAGTCCGTGCTGGGCCGCGAAGACCTGCAGGTCCGGCAGGCGCGCCATGGTGCCGTCGTCGTTCATGACCTCGCAGATCACCGAGGCCGGGCTGCAGCCCGCCATCACGGCCAGGTCGCAGCCGGCCTCGGTATGGCCGGCGCGCATCAGCACGCCGCCGTCCACCGCCTGCAGCGGGAAGATGTGTCCCGGCTGCACCAGGTCGCTGGCCTTGGCGTTGCGCGCCACGGCCGCCTGCACGGTGCGAGCGCGGTCGGCGGCCGAGATGCCGGTGGTCACGCCCTCGGCTGCCTCGATCGACACGGTGAAAGCCGTGGAATGCTTGGCGCCATTGCGCGCCACCATGGGCGGCAGCTGCAGCCGCTCGCACAGCTCGCGCGACAGCGTCAGGCAGATCAGGCCGCGCGCATGGCGGGCCATGAAGTTGATCGATTCGGCGCTGATGTGGTCGGCCGCGATGACGATGTCGCCTTCGTTCTCGCGGTCTTCCTCGTCGACCAGGATGACCATGCGCCCGGCGCGCATGTCGGCCACGATGTCCTCGACCGGCGAGATGGAAACGGGGGTAGCTGGGCTCATGGTGCGCGCGGGGCCGGCGAGGGCAGGGCGGCGACCGACAGCATGCGCTCGACGTAGCGGGCGACGGTATCGATCTCCAGGTTGACGGCGGAGCCTTCGCGCAGCGCATGCAGCGCCGTGTTCTGCACCGTGTGGGGAATCAGGTTGATGTGGACGATGGCGCCGTCGGCCACGTCGTCCACCTGGTTGACCGTGAGGCTCACGCCGTTGACGGTGATCGAGCCCTTGTAGGCCAGGTAGCGCGCCAGCGCCGGCGGCGCCAGCACCTGCAGGTCCCAGCTCTCGCCCACGGGGGCGAAGCGGCGCACGTGGCCGATGCCGTCGACATGGACGGAGACGATGTGCCCGCCCAGGCGGTCGTGCGCGCGCAGGGCCTTCTCGAGGTTGACGGCACCGGCCTGGTCCAGGCCGGCGGTCTTGTCGAGCGACTCGGCCGAGATGTCGATGGTGAAGGCGCCGGCCGGGAGGTCCAGCGTGGTGACGGTCATGCAGGCACCGTTGAGGGCGATGCTGTCGCCCAGGCCGACATCGTCGAGGTAGCCAGGCGGCGCCTCCACGGTCAGGCGCTTGCCATAGTGCTGCAAAGAGCTTCCGAGGTCGTGGACGGCGGCGATGCGCCCCACGCCGGTGATGATTCCGGTGAACATCCGGGTATTTTCGCAGGGATTGGGCCGTCCTCGCCGGACGGGGGCTAGAAACGGTCGCGGCCCTGGACGCGGGCGAGGATGCGCAGGTCGTTTCCCACCGGCTCCACCGAGCGGAAGTCCAGCGCCAGCGCGTCGTCCAGCGCCGCCAGCGGACCGAAGCTGGCCATGGGCCGCCCTTCGCCGATCAGCCTGGGCGCGAGGTAGGCCAGCAGTTCGTCCACCAGGCCTTCGCGCACCAGGGAGCCATTGAGCCGCGCGCCGGCCTCCACGTGCAATTCATTGACCTCGCGCCGGGCCAGATCGCGCAGCAGGGCAGCCAGATCCACCTTGCCTTGCGGGTTGGGCAGGCAGGTGACCGTGGCGCCACGGGCCTCCAGTGCGGCCTGGCGCCGGGCATCGGGCTGGGCGCAGTAGATCCACACGGCGCGCTGTGGCACCTCGAAAAGGCGGGCATCGGGCGGTGTCTCCAGGCGGCTGTCGACGACGATCAGGTGCGGCTGGCGCGGCGTCTCGACCAGGCGCACGTCCAGTTGGGGGTTGTCCTCCAGCACCGTGCCCACCCCGGTCAGCACCGCGCAGGCACGGGCGCGCCAGGCATGGCCGTCGGCCCGGGCCGGGGCGGCGGTGATCCACTGGCTGCGCCCGTCCGGCAGGGCGGTACTGCCGTCGAGCGAGGCCGCGGTCTTGAGCCGCACCCAGGGCGTCTTGCGCACCATGCGGCTGAAGAAGCCGATGTTGAGCTCGCGCGAGGCTGCGGCGCCGGGGCCCACTTCCACCTCGACGCCCGCCGCCCGCAGCCGCTCGAAGCCCTGGCCTGCCACGGCCGGATTGGGGTCGGCCAGGGAGGCCACCACCTTGCCGATGCCTGCTGCGATGAGGGCGTCGCAGCAAGGGCCGGTGCGGCCGTGGTGGGAGCAGGGCTCCAGCGTGACGTAGGCGGTCGCGCCCTGCACGGCGTGCCCGCGCGCGGCGGCATCGCGCAGGGCCACGACCTCGGCATGCGGGCCGCCGGCCCGCTGGGTGGCGCCTTCGCCTAGGACGCGGCCCTGCGCATCGGTGAGCACGCAGCCCACGCGGGGATTGGGAGAGGTACGGAACAGGGCGCCGCGCGCCAGTTCCAGCGCCTGGAGGAGGGGCCCGGGCGCAGCCGGGCCGGTGGGGTCGGGGGTCATGGGGGAGCCGTACGCGTAGGAGTGACGCGGCAGCTTAACCCCACTAGAACGCTACGTAAGGCCCGGTGCCGCCGGGCGTGCTGGCGCCTTCCAGCGCGGTGAACACGCTGCGGCCGAAGAAGAAGGGCAGCCCCCAGTCGAAGGAACTGGTGTCCGACGAGGTGGCGCCGATGTCGGAGAACGCGTTGGCGTTGGGGTTGGCGTTGAACGTGCTGGTGGCGTTGGCGATGCTGAAGTTCACCGTGCCGGTGGCACTGTTGGTGCCCTGGATCTGTGCCGTCAGCGAGCGCGTGGCGGCCGGGCAGTAGAAACCGCTGGTGGAGCCGGTACAGGCGGTCAGCGTGCTGTCGTTGAAGAAATAGAAGTTGGAGCCGCTGTCCAGGAAGGCCCGGGAGTAGCTGCGCGCGTTGTAGACCGTGGTGAAGTAGCCGGTGGTGCTGCCGATGCCATAGACCGTGGCAGTACCCAGTGCGTTGTTGCTGCGCGTGCCGATGCCGAAGATGAGCGAGCCTGTCACGCCGCTGGCACCGCCGGTGGCCACCGCGGGCAGCTTCACCAGTACGCCGTTGTTGTCGCTGGGCAGGCGCGCCACCGGATTGGCCACCTGCTGGGCCAGCGGAATGGCCGAGGACGAGCAGAAGGTATTGATGGTGCACGCGTAGTAGGTGCCGGCGATGGCCTGGCTGGCGCAGGCGCTGCCGCAGTCCTGCAGGAAGGAGCCCACGCCCAGGATGCCGTTGCCGCCCAGGGCCGACACCGTGCCCTGGTTGGTGCCGGTGCTGGAGCAGGAACTGGGGACCGACGAGAAGGAGGGGTCCGCGATCACCTGCAGGGGCAGCGAGGACGCGGTGAGGCCGCCCACCGTGAGGTCGGCGGTGCGGACCGAGCCCCAGGTATAGCCGCTCACGAACTGCGCGCATTCCGCGTAGGGGCTGCCGCCAACGTTCTGCTGCAGCGGCAGGCTCGACAGGTTGTTGAGGACCGAGGCCACCAGCCGCAGCCCATAGGAACCGGTGTCCACGATCACGTGGTCGATCACCTGGCAGCCGCTGGTGCTGCCGGGGGGGCAGACCGTCACGCTCACGTAGGGAATGTTGGCGAGGCGGCTGCTGACGCCCGCCGGGCCGCTGTCGAGCGTGATGGCGACGACGTTGGTGTCGCTGCCCGTGGCTGGGGTGGTCGTTGTCGGCGTGGTGGTCGTGCCGCTGCCCGTGCTGCCGGTGCTGGTGCTGGAGGACGAGGATCCCGAACTGCCGCCGCCGCAGCCGGCGACCAGGAACACGGTGGCCAGCACGGCCCACAGGTGGCGGCTGGCATGCCGGCCGATGTCAGCGAATGTCTTCAATGCTCACCCCTTGCGGCAGTTGGCCGGGAAGATAGGCCTGGCCCGCGAAGGCCCGCATGTGCCCGGTGGAGCGCACCACCAGGCCGGACTGCTGCAGCACCATCGGGCCGCCGCTGCGGCCCCGGCTGCGCGCGGCCGCCGTGAAGGTGGTGAAGTGCTCGGAGCCCAGCAGTTGCTGCAGATTGGGCATCACCGGCCCTTCCCAGCTGACTGCAAAGACCATCCCGGAGGACTGCGCGTATTCGCGCACCACGGTGCCGGAATCCAGGGTGTATTCGTGCACCGTGTAGGTGCCGCCGGAGGTGCTGCGCAAGGCAGAGGCATGCATTTGCTGGCGGTCGGTGTCGACCGAGCCCGCGCTGCTGCCCAGGGCGGCCATGGCAGGGCTGGACAGTGTCAGGGCCAGCAGCAGTCCGGCCGGATGCCGTCGTGCATTCTTCATGTGCAGGTTCTCCGCAGGTCGGCCGATCCGGGCGGGCGGCGTGCAGATTCTTGCATGTGCAACTGCGTGCACATGTGTCGATTTGGTAACCGCTGCGTCAAGGCCACCGGCCGCGCAACGCCCCGGGGAGATCTGCTACCAGAAGCCGCGATGCGGGGCGGTCATTTCCTCTTCCAGCTCCGGGACCGGGCCGATCACGGCCACCGGCCGCTGGCCACGCGCGAATACCTCGCGGCAGGGCAGCGCCAGCGTCGGGTTCTCGGGGTGGTCGCCGGTGAGGGCCAGCAGCGTGCTTTCCTCCGCGCCGTAGAGCACCTGCCCGATGCCGGCCCAGTAGATGGTGCCGGCACACATCGCGCAGGGCTCGAAGGTGGTGACCAGGGTGCACTGCGCCAGGTAGGCGCCGGGGTAGTTGGCGGCGGCGCTGCGGGCCAGGGTGGACTCGGCGTGGTTCACCGTGTCGATGTTGCCCTGCTCGGCCAGTACCGTCTCGCCGTCGGGCGCCAGCAGCAGCGCGCCGAACGGATGCCGGCCCATGGCCAGGGCGCGCTCGGCCACGCTGTTGGCGCGGCGCAGGTGGCGGGTGATCTGCTCAGGCGTCATGGACGATCCTGGCGCCGGGCCGGGCGGCTAGTCATTCTGCGAACCGCGGTGGGCCCATGCCGTGGTGCGTTTCTCGATGACGCTGAACAGCTCGTACATGGCCATGGCCATGGCGCCCACCACCAGCAGGCCGGCGAAGGCCAGACCCATCTGCATGCTGGAGCCGGCGGAGATCAGCAGGTAGCCGATGCCTTCGTTGGCAGCTGTCATCTCCGACACCGTGGTGCCGACGAAGGCCAGCGTGATGGCCACCTTGAGCGAGCCGTAGAAGTAGGGCATGGAGCGCGGCAGGCCGACCTTCATCAGCACGTCCCAGCGCTTGGCGCCGAGTACCCGCAGCACGTCTTCGAGTTCGGGCTCGAGCGTGGCCAGGCCGGTGGCGATGTTGACCATGATCGGGAAGAAGCTGATCAGGAAGGCGGTCAGCACCGCCGGCCCGACGCCGATGCCGAACCACACCACCAGAATCGGCACGAAGGCGGCCTTGGGCAGCGCGTTGAAGGCCGTCATCAGCGGGTACATGGCGGCATAGGCCAGGCGCGAGCTGCCG
>Ga0116227_10006993_pt1 | contig 22391 bp, 19 predicted proteins | sample S1TSphgellanicum_FD_89693 | JGI IMG/M metagenome (GOLD analysis project Ga0116227, IMG submission 89693) | Host-associated microbial communities from peat moss isolated from Minnesota, USA - S1T2_Fb - Sphagnum magellanicum MG | ecosystem: Host-associated > Plants > Peat moss > Unclassified...
GAACGGCCACGTACGCGTTCGCCGCCGTCGTCCTCGGCATCGTCGTGATCCTGGTCGTGCCATTACCGCCCGTGGTGCTCGACGCGCTACTCGCGTTCAACATCATGGCGTCGGGAATCGTTCTCTTGCTCGCAATCACGATCGGCGAACCGCTCGAGTTCGCCGCCTTCGCGCCGGTGCTCTTGATCGCGACGCTCTTTCGCCTCGCGCTCGACGTGTCGGCGACCCGCCTGATTCTCACGCAGGGCCATGTGGATGGCGGTGTCGGCGCGATCATCCCCGCGTTCGGGCAACTCGTCGTGCACGGAAATCTCGTCGTCGGCCTGATCGTGTTCGCAATTCTCGTCACGATTCAATTTATCGTGATCGCGGCCGGATCGCAGCGCGTCGCCGAGGTCGCCGCGCGCTTCACGCTCGACGCGATGCCCGGCAAACAGATGGCGATCGATGCGGAAGTGCACGCCGGCCTGCTCGACGCCGACGGCGCGCGACGCAAACGCGCGCTCGTGCAGAAGGAGGCTGATTTTTACGGAGCCATGGATGGGGCCGGAAAGTTCGTACGCGGCGACGCGATCGCCGCGCTCGTGATCGTCGTGCTCAACCTGATCGGCGGCGTGGTGACGGGCATCGTGTACCACGCGATGAGTCCGCTCGAGGCGTTGAATACCTTCGCGATTCTCTCCATCGGAAATGCGCTCGTGACCACGTTGCCCGCGTTCCTCCTCTCGACGTCGATGGGTCTTATGGTCACGCGCGCCGCGGGCGACGGTTCGCTCGGCGTGGACATCGCATCGCAGGTTCTCGATCGGCCCGACGTCTTGCGCGCCGCGGCGATCTTTGCGTTCGTGCTCGCCTTCGTGCCCGCGTTGCCGCACGTCATGTTCGGTGGGCTCGGTCTCGGGCTCATCGCCGCATCGCAAGCGGGCATGCGTCGGCGTCGCACGCGCGTCGCGGCTTCGAGCGCCGCGCGCGACGCGGCGCGACGCGTTGCCGTGCGGCGCCCCGAGATGGCGCTCGGCCTCGTCGGCGTCGATGCACTCGCGATCGACGTGGGCATCGAACTCGGCGCGCTCTTGCTCTCGCCGCTGGCGGATCAACTCTTAGATCGCATCGGTGAGGTTCGCCGAGCGATCGCGGCGGATATCGGCATCGTGATGCCCGGCGTCCGCTTGCGCGACGATCTCTCGCGCGACGGCGCGACGTATGCCATTCGCGTGCGCGACGTGATCGCCGGTACGGGAACCCTGCGTTTGGATCGCGTCCTTGCCGTTGCGGACGAAGCCGTACTCGCGCGTCTCGGTGGCGAAGCAGTTCGCGAACCCGTCTACGGCATGCCGGCCACGTGGATTGCGCCGGACGATCGAGAGCGTGCGGTGGCCGGCGGCGCGCTCGTGTTCGATCCGATCTCCGTGATCGGCTCGCACCTCGCCGAGATCGCGCGCATGCACGCGGCCGATCTGCTCGGGCGTCAGGAACTCCACACGCTCGTCGAGCACTTGCGCACGTCCGTTCCTTCGCTCGTAAAAGAGCTGGGTACGGACGCGTTGCCGTTCGCGACGGTGCATCGGGTTTTCGAGTCGCTGCTTGCGGAAGGCGCGTGGCCGCGCGATGCGATCGCCACGCTCGAGGCGCTCGTCGACGCGTCCGCCGTAACGCGCGATCCACGCGAACTCACGGAGGCGGTGCGTCGCCGTATCGTGCCGCTCGCGCTTCGGCGGCGAGCGCCGGCGGTGCTGGAGGCGCTCGTTGTCGAGCCTGACTTCGAACGCGAACTCGTTGCGTGGCTCGTTGAAGGTACGCTCGCACCGCAGCCGGACGCCGCACTCCGCGTGCGCGCTATCGTCAGCGCCTATCTCTCACGCGTACCACGAGAGCGTGCCGCGCTCGTGTGCGGTGCGGCGTTACGCGCGCCGCTCGCCGAGTTTCTTCGACGCTTCGGCTATCGCATCGAGGTGTTCGCATACGGCGAACTCGCGCCCGAAGTCGACCTCCGCCCGGCGATGGTTTTGGATCGAAGCGTCGTTACGTCGTAGCTGCTACGGCGCGCTTGGTGCAACTCGAGCAACGGCCGACGATCGTCATCGCGTAGTCGATCTCCGTGTAGCCTTCGTCGTTCGCGATCGCGCGCGCGATCTCGGCGAGCGAATCGATGCGAACGTTCACGAGCGAACGGCAAACCGTGCACAGCATGTGGTGATGTTTCTCGAGTGTGGCCTCGTAGCGTGCGGCGATGCCGCCGAACGAAAAGACCTGCACGAGGCCGATTTCACGCAGGATATCGAGCGTGCGGTAGATCGTTCCGAGGCTCACCCCCGGCATTTCGGCGCGCACGCGTTCGAGGATGGTCTCCGCGGAGAGGTGCGTCCCGTCGCCGAGCGCTCGAAGGACCGCGGCGCGTTGTTTGGTCAGGCGGTACCGTGACTGCAGTAACCCAGCGTCGACGGTCTTGACATCCAACATAGAGGATGGCCTCCTATCCCGTTTGACGGGCTTGTGAGACCCTGATACAATACGCGGGTTCTCCCCTCCCTTGGGGTCTCTTTCTATCTATGTGGCTCAAACTTAAACCCTGGGTGACGGGAGCGTTCATCGCCGGTATCGTGGCTTTTTGCCTGTACCTCGTGCTCCCGATCCAGAAAAACATCAAACTCGGACTGGACCTGCAGGGCGGTGTCCGGGTCCTCATGCAGTTGAATACGACGCCTGAGATCCCGAAGATCACGCCGGAAATCCAGAGCGAGACCGAGCAAGTCTATCGCGAACGCATCGACAAGATCGGCGTTGCGGAGCCACAGATCTCGTCCGTTGGTACCGATCGTATCCTCGTCGAGCTTCCCAGCGTCAAAGATCCTGACGCGGCAATTCGACTGCTCAAGGAAGTGGCGAAACTCGATTTCAAAATCGTGCCGCCAGCCGTCGAGCAGCGCGCCGAGACCGACAAGAAATATGCGAACGATCCGAACGGTGCATATAAGGATTCCGGTCCCATCGTTTACGCAGGCGCCGACCTCAAGAGTGCTGCATCCGCGCCGAGTCAGAGTGGCGGCAGTTGGCAGATCGATTTCGAGACGAAGGATCCGAAGAAGTTCGGCGAGATGACGCAGACGAATCTCGGGAAGCTGCTCGGCGTGTTCCTCGACAAGCAATACGTTTCGGCGGCGACGATTCAGGGCGTGATCACGGATCAGGGACAAATCACGGGTAATTTCACCGAAGACGACACGATTCGCATCGCAAACGATCTCAACGCCGGCGCGCTTCCCGTTCCGGCGACCGTCATTGAAAACGACACCGTCGGGCCGACGCTTGGATCGGCCGATCTCACCGCGTCGCTTTGGGCATCGATTGCCGGCCTCGGACTCGTTCTGGTCTTCATGCTCGTCGTGTATCGTTTGCCGGGGTTTCTTGCCGACATCGCGCTCGTCGTGTACGTGCTGATGCTGCTCGGCCTCTTCGCGGGCGTGCACGCGGTTCTCACGCTGCCGGGCATCGCCGGCTTCGTTCTCTCCGTCGGTATGGCCGTCGATGCGAACGTTCTGATCTTCGAGCGTTTCAAAGAAGAGATTTGGGCGGGCAAGTCGTTGCGCGCTGCGGTGCAGATCGGCTTCAAGCGTGCGTTCACGGCCGTCTTCGACAGCCACTTTACGACGATCGTGGGTGCCGGCGTGCTGTTCATGCTTGGGACCGGTACGGTGAAAGGCTTCGCCTACACCCTCTTCTGGGGTACCGCATTCTCGCTCTTCACGGCAACGTTCGTAACGCGATTTTTGATGGATCTCGTGGTCGATAACGAGCTCGTCGAAAATCCGAAAGTGTACGGGGCCTAAGCGATGTTGTTTCGCCGCCTCAATTGGAACGTCGTCGGATGGTTCCGCACCGTCTCGTTCATCTCGTACGCGATCATTTTCTGCGGTATCGTCGCGCTCGGCATTCACAGCTTCACGGCGCCAGGTGGCGGCTTCCAACCGTCGCACGCACTTCGCCTCGGTCTCTCGTTTACGGGCGGCACCGATATCGGCGTCAAGTTCAAGCAACCGGTCACCGTTCCACAAATCAGCGAAGCGCTCGCGGGACTCAAAGTAACCGACGCGCGTATCAACACGGTCGGCAAGTCGACCGACACGGTGCCGAACGAGCGCTATTCGATCGAGACGCAGACCGATTTCGGCGACGATGCGCCGAAGGTGTGGAACGCGCTGGGAGCGATCGCGCCTATCGATCGTGGCGAATCGTCCATCACGGCGGTCGGACCGTCACTCGGTCGCGAGTACCTAATCAAAGCGGGCGAGGCGCTCGTGATCGCAATTGCGATCCAGTTCCTCTACATCGCCTTCCGCTTCGGATGGAATTACATTTTCGGCCTCGTCGTCGTGATCGCGCTCGTTCGCGATGCGGCGATGATGATCGGCATCTACGCGATCTTCGACAAGCGTGCCGACGACGCGTTCCTCGCCGCCGTTCTGACCGTCATCGGGTACTCGGTCATGGATACGATCGTCATTCTCGATCGTATTCGAGAAAACGTGCGTGTGATGAAGGGCGAGCCCTACGATCGCATCGTGAACACGTCGATCCTTCAGACGATGACGCGTTCGTTCAACACGCTCGCGACCGTCGTGATCACCCTCGTCGCGCTCCTCGCGTTCGGTGGTGCGAGCCTGCAGAACTTCGCGTTCGCGCTGCTCGTCGGCATCTGCTCGGGCGGCTATCACTCGATCTTCTACTCGGCGCCGCTCGTCGCGGTGCTCCGCGAACGGCAGCTCAAATCCGAGTCGGGTCGCCGCCGCCTCGCACGCGAAGTCTCCGAACGCCCGCGCACGGTCGCGGAAGCGCGCGCGCAAGCCGCGAGTTCGGTTTCGCGCGAGGAAGTTCTGGCGGCACGCAAAGAGCGGCGTAAGAAAGTCACGGCCGCGCGCCCCTCGGCGGGCCCCGCACGCTACAAGCGTAAGCGGACCGAGTTGGATTCCCGAGCTGCCGCATCGTCGACCGCAGAGGACGCGACGCAGACGTACGAAGAGTTCGAGTACGAAGAATCGGACGAGCACGGAATCGTGCACGACGAACTCGCGCACGATCACGAACACGAGCACGACGGACTCGACGAGTACGGTCGCGAGCTCGATCCGCTCGACGCGCAGAACGCCGGCATTCACGAGCGCGAACTCAACCTCGGCCACGAAGAAATTCGCTTGAACTTGGACGATGTCGACGAAGCCGAACCCGCCGAACCGTCCGCGACCTCCAAGCGCGACTAGAGCGGAGCGGCTCCCCCCTCCGACGGCATCGGAAGCCGCGCTCGAGCGGCTTCTCCGAAACCTCGACGCAGAGGATGACGTTGTTGCGGCGAACGTGCGGCCGCGCGCGAAACCGAATCCGAAGCCGATCTCGAGCGCGACGCGAAGCGCCGAGCCCGAAGCGGCTCCGCGCGAAACTGTGTCGGCCGAAACGAGCGATGCGGCCTTTCTCTCGGAGCTTTTCGAGAAGAAGGACGCATATCTCGTCCGCGATCGCTTTGCGTCGATCGGCGAGTCGAACGACTTCTACACGAAGGTCGTCGGCGTTAGCTTCGAGGGCCGCCAGAACCTGATCGCGGGCCTCGCTCCGGGCGACCCTCTGGAGCTCGTGCGCGAAGCCGACAACGCGTACGATCCGAACGCGCTCGCCGTGCGCTACGGCCGGCTACAGCTCGGGTATCTGCGGCGCGAGATCGCGCAGCGGCTCGCGCCGAACGTGGATGCCGGAGACCGCTACAGCGTTTCGATCGGCAGTATCACCGGTGGCGGCGATCGACATATCGGCGTCAACATTCGCGTCCGTCGCGAGCGCGCGAAGACGAGTGCTCCGTATGCCGAGCCGGGAACGGTTGCAGAGCGAGCGCGCTCCGACGCGGAGGCGCTGCGCCACGCGCTGATCGGCGACCGACCGTTACGCGAGGCGCAGCGAAAAGTGCTCGCGCGCATCGATGCGGGCAAGAACACGCTCGCCGTTCTCGGAACCGGGCGCGGAAAATCGCTCTGCTTCCAACTGCCCGCGGCGGAACGCGCGCTCGCGCGCGGCGAGAAGACGATCGTCTTCTATCCGTTGCGCGCGCTGACCAACGATCAGTACGAGGCGATGTCGCGCCGGCTCGGGGGATTCGGCTTGCGCATCCTACGCGCGAATGGTGCGATCGACGGCGCCGAGCGCGCCGACCTCGATGCGGCGCTCGAAGATGGATCGTGGGACGTGATCCTCTCGACGCCGGAGTTCGCGACGTACCATCGAGATGCGTTCCTGCGCTCGTGCAATCGCCCGCATTTCGTCGTGGTCGACGAAGCGCACCACATCTTCGAATCGAATCATCGCGCGGCATACGGGACGCTGGGCACGCTCGTCCGCGAACTCGGCGCGAAGAGCGTCCTCGCGTTGACCGCGACCGCAACGCCCGATGCGTTTGCGGCGATCCGCCGGGCGCTCGCGATCGATGCGTGGGTGATCGATCCCACCGTTCGCGAGAACTTGCACCTCGTCGACGCGCGCGGCACGACGAACAAGAACGAGTATCTCTCCCGCGAACTCGGCAGCGGCGAAGGAAAGTCGATCGTGTATTGCAACTCGCGCAGCGAAGTCGCGAAGCTCGCCGATCGCTTGCGCGCGCGCATCGGCGATACCGTCGCCTTTTATCATGCGGGCGTGCCGACCGTCGAGCGTCTTCGCGTCGAGGATCTCTTCCGGCGCGGTGTGGTGCGAACGATCGTCGCGACGTCGGCATTCGGCGAAGGGATCGATCTCCCCGACGTGCGCGACGTCGTGCTCTACCATCTCAACTTCGATTTCACCGAGTTCAACCAGATGGCCGGACGAGCGGGGCGCGACGGCGCGGATGCTCGCATCCATTTGCTCTACGGCGACTCCGACCGGCGCATCAACGATTTTATCATCGCGAAGAGCTCGCCTTCGCTCGACCTCCTGCGCGAACTCTATCGCGGAATGCGGGGGCTCGCCGCAGCGGACGTCCTGCGGATGACGTATGAGGACGTCGCCCGCACGCTCGATCTCGATATGGCCGACGGCTCGACCGTGGGGACGGCCGTACGGATATTCGCAGAAGGCGGCCTCGTCGAGTCCGGCACCGACGACGACGGCCGTTTCGTGCGATTCCTCGAAGTGGCTGAAAAAATCGATCTCACCAAGACGGCCCGCTACGCGGAAGCGCAGGCGGAACGCGACGCCTTCGAGCGTTTCTGCGGCCTCGCGCTCGGCGCCGACGTCAAGACGCTCGAACAGATCATCAACCGGCCGATCTACCCCGATCGAATCGCACTCGAAGCGTGAAACCTCTCGAGCGCGTCGCTTGTACCATCGCGTAGACCGCTCCCCCTTCGACTGAGAGGACATTCGGCTTTGTCGTACGCTCGTTCCGCAGGCTCCGCATTTCTCGCGCTCGCGACGCTCGCGACGTTGGTGTTGCCGGCAAGCGCGGCTCTGCCTCCGGCCCCGGTGGCGAAGAAGATTCCGGTGACCGACGTCTACGTCGGGACGAAGGTGGTCGACCCTTATCGATGGATGGAAGAGCCGAAGAGTCCGGAACTTGCGGCGTATCTGAAAGCGCAGGACGACCGTACGCGCGCGATCCTCGCGTCGATTCCAGGGCGAAAGGCGCTCGTCGAGCGGCTGACGGCGCTCGCCGATACGGTGACGGCTTCGACCGGTGTCGTGCGTCAGAACGGGGTGTATTTCTTCGAGCGAACCACCCCCGATTCAAACCTTCCGAAGCTATACGTCCAAGAGCCGGGCGCGGCGGCGCGAGTGATCTTCGATCCCGCGACGATGAGCTCGGGTCAGCATCATTTCGCCCTTGCATATTTCGTGCCGTCGGACGATGCAAAATACGTCGCCCTCGGGTTGACGCCGGACGGCGCGGAGCCCCTCACGGCCGCGCACGTGCTCGACGTGACGACCGGCAAGATGCTCGACGACACGATCGAGCGCGCGGGATTCGGCGTCACGGGATGGAGCGACGACGGGAAAACCGTGTACTATCTTCGTCTCCAACCGCTCGCTCCCGGAGCGCCGCCGGAAGCCCTGTATCAGAACATCCGGACGTACGAGCACGTACTTGGCACGAGCCAGAGCGCAGACCGGGCCGTCTTCGGGACGACGGTGACGCCGGACGTGCCGATCGATCCGAATGAATTCGCCGCAGCGGCGGTCGATCAGGATACACCGTACGCGTACGGCATTCTTAGGAACGGCGTGCAGAATGCGATTCGCGTGTATGTCGCGCCGAAAGCCCAGTTCGGCACGCCGAACGTGAAGTGGACGCAGGTAGCCGCGACCTCCGACCAAGTGACCGACCTCGCGGTTCACGGCGACGCCGTCTACTTGCTGACGTCGAAGGATGCGCCGCGCTTTAAGATCATCAAGACGAGCCTCTCGCATCCCGATGTCGCGACCGCTCAGGTCGTCATCGGCCCGAGTAGCCGTGTGATCGATGCCGTGGCCGCTGCGAAGGATGCGCTCTACGTGCAGGCGCGTGAGAACGGCATCGGGCGCATTCTGAAGGTCGACTACAACACGGGAGAGATACACGACGTGCCGTTGCCGGTCGAAGGAACCATCGCGAACCTCACGGCCGACGTGAAGCGGCCGGGCTTCACGGTGAATCTCCAGAGTTGGACGGTCTCGCCGCAGTGGTACGCGTACGATCCGGCGACGAACGTCGTAAAGAACACGAATCTCGATCCACCGTCGCCGGTCGACTACTCGAACATCGTCGCCGAGGAAGTCCAAGTCAAGGCGCGCGACGGCGTGATGGTGCCGCTCTCGATCGTCCATCGTAAGGACATGAAGCTCGACCGAACCAACCCGACGTTACTGTACGCGTACGGTTCGTACGGCATCAGTTCGTCGCCGAGCTTCTCGCCGGGGCGTCTCGCGTGGTTCGAGCATGGCGGCGTGTTCGCGGTCGCGCACGTGCGTGGCGGCGGCGAAAACGGCGACGAGTGGCATCTGGCCGGCAAGGACGCCAACAAGGTCAATACCGTGAACGATTTTATCGACTGTGCGAAGTGGCTGATCGAGAATGAGTACACCTCGCCCGGCAAACTCGGCGCGCGCGGCGGAAGCGCCGGCGGCATCACGATGGGTGGCGCGATCACGCAGGCGCCCGGTCTTTTCGCCGCGGTGCTCGACGAGATTCCGGTGTCGGATCAATTGCGAATCGAGTTCTCTGCGAACGGCGTCCCTAATATCCCCGAATTCGGTTCCGTGAAGACGGAGGCCGGATTTAAGAACCTGTATGCAACGAGCCCGGTGCAGCACGTGGTGCCCGGCGGCAAATATCCCGCCGTCATGCTCACGACCGGTGCGAACGATCCGCGCGTCGAGCCATGGCAGGCGGCGAAGATGACGGCGACCTTGCAAGCCGATAGCGCGAGCGGACGGCCGATCCTGCTGCGCGTCGATTACGTCGGCGGCCACGGACTCATCGGAGCGACGAAAGCGCAAGCAGCCGAACTCGGCGCGGACGAGTACGGCTTCTTGCTCTGGAACATGGGCGTCCCGGGCTTTCAGCCCGCGATCTAAATCGGCGCTACTGCTTCAGGCAGACTTGTTTGCCGAGAGTAAACTTCGTGTCGCTCACCTTGGTGGCCGTGAACGAGTGTGAACTCATACCCGGAGGATAGGGAAAGGTGAAACGGCTCGAGCCATTCACGAACGGGTCCCCTTCGTTCACGCCGTATTCGCCGTCGGCGCTCATGAAGAACACGACCCACTTCTGTCGCTTCGCATCGAACGTGCCGGTCGTGACCCCACCGAGGTTGTCCGTGTCGCGCCACTCATTTTTCGTAAACGTGTAGACGTCGTCTTCCGCCGGGCCGCCGCCCGTGCAGTGCCAGGATCCGCGTAAGAACGCGACCGACGACATCGCCTGGGCAGTCGTCATCGCGGAGACCGACAACGGAACGGTGGCCCCCATACATGAGGCGACAAAGACAAATACGGCGCGACGGATGATGGTAGCTTGCATGCGCTCCCTTTCGGCGTTGGCAACGGTAGAGGAGATCCTCGTCCCAGTCTCACCCTAACACGCTCCCGTGCCGGAGCCGTGCATACGCCGCACAAGGCAAGGCGTGCTTACATCGGCTGTACGTTTGGCTTCGATTGCGGCCCCGCTCGCCTTCTCGACAATCTATTTTGTTTTCCGGCAAGACTGGCCCGGAGCTATCTGACACTGCCGTCTGAACGATCATCGATCGACTGGTGTAGCACCGTTGGCATTGAGGTGCTTCGCGTAATCGTATGGTCGCCATCAAACAACTGACGGCTACTGTGGGAAGTAGCAGCGGGTTAGCGTCCGAGAACGACGTCAATCCCGCAAGAACGAGTTGCATCAACGTTTCCGGGAGGTTCGCCACATGTTCTGAGAAGACGGAGCGATCGAGGGTCGCGATCTGAGAAACGTTTGCGACCGAATCATCGGGCAATCCCGAGAGACCAACTGGGAGAAGGACGTTTCCGGGAGCGACCGCCCACTTCAGATTACTGGTGACCGCGACGCAGACGACCGTTGCAATGCGGCTACGATTGAGCGAGTCGCCTTGACAACAACCACCGGGCGTCGGAAGCCTGGCTCCGAGCCGCGGGGTTCGGCCAACTCAGCCCACCATACGTCGCCCTGAGCGATTACCACTCGGACTTCGCGAGAGCCGACCGATTCGCCGAAGCCAGGAAGGCATCCGACCCCTCGTCGATGCCGGCAAGCGCCTCGTTCATGCCCGTGGTCACAGCGTCGGTCCCGTGGCGAGCGATATACTCGCCCAGCGCGTCAGTGTACAGTCGACTTCTCGTGCGGTTCGTCTGCTCGGCGAGTTCCTCAGCCCGTCGATAAACGTCGTCAGGGATCGACACCGCAGTTTTCATACCTTTAGTATGACCTGCGGTGCCGCCAGTATCAAGGCAGGGATGGCGCCTCTAGGCCACTGCTCGCGACAGGTCGCCCGCGCCGACGGATTTGTAGAAATCGTTATCGGTCTCGGATATCTGAGGGGCCCAGCTGTCGATTTGGTTCGGCGTGACCGGGAAGTGGATCGTCGGGCCGTATGCGTTCGAATAATCGGCGTCGTTGAACGGCGCGAAGTCGTCGGATTCGCGATGCGCGAGCACCGTGGAGGCAATCGCATCGCGTGCGCTTGCCGCCGCCGTGCGGACGCTCGCATCGAGGCGACCGTCTTGCGCGAACGTATCGTAGAGCGCGATCGCGGGCCGATCGGCGCGCCACGGCATGCTCTTGCCTTCGGGGAAGCGCACCATGCCGTCGATCGCGCGCGCGTCTTCGCGGATCGCCGCACGTTGCGTGCGATGCTGTGCCGCATCGACGAGCGCGGAATCGAGCGCCGTTACGGAGTCACGGACCGTTTTCATCTTCGCCGGGTCGAGATCGATCACGTCGAACGCCGCGGCGGGTGCGAAGCCGTCCTCGCGCGTCCCGTACGTCTTGTTCATCGTGGTCGCGACGATGGCTTTCGCCATTTTGACCGGGTCCGATGCATGCGCCGCGATATCGTGCGCGACGCTCGTAGGTACGCCTGGCGCGAGCATCGTTTCTGGGCTTGCCGCTAAATAGCGGACCCCAGCGTTCGACAGCGACGACGAAAACGCGACCGTCGCCATCAAACATTGATTTGCGACAACGCCGTCCACGCCCCGACCCGCGTCTTCCGGATGCGCTTTCGCGTGCATGCTCACACCGTCGGAGATCGCGCCCGCGATGTCGTCGGCGCGCATGATGCCGACATCGGAATGATCGGACTGGAGGCCGCCTCCGTCGCCGCCGCCGTGGTCGACGAGGTCGATCCACGTTTGCTTTGCACCGGACGTTTGTGCGTTATCTAGCACGTGCGCGACGAACTTTGCAAGGTCGCTGCGGGCCGACATGTCGTGCGGCGGCCCGATCTTCACGTTCGACGAGAAGCCGCCATCCGCGATCGTGTAGGATTCGGTTCGCAGCGTATCTTGCGGTTCGAACCCGCGTCGCGACGTGGTGTCCTCGATCGTGAACTCGATCGAGCCATCTTTCTTGCTCGTCTGCAACGCCTGGTTGATCACGAGCGATTGGACGTCGTCGAGATTGTTGTCGCCGTCGCGATAGAGACCGAATTCGAGCGAACGCGAGGCGCGCTCCGTTGCGATGTTGCCGACCATGGAATGCCTCCGACAGATGTGTGCGGAGACGTCATCGCGACGAGGAATCCGAACGACTAGATCGAGTGTGATCTATCGCACGGGTCGCGGCTTCTCAGATGGGCCTACGAGCGCGATCGCAAAATCGAAACCTCGGACAGCGTTGCACGCTGCCTTCGTTTCGTTGCTTACCGTTGCGCTAGCCCCCGAGCGCGTGAGAGAGAGCGGCCGTTCATCGATGAGGCTCGGTAAACGCTATATCGTTCTCGTCATCGCGCTCGCGATGGCCGGATGTTCCGGTGGCGGCGGCGTTCCCGGCCCGGCACCTCTGCCGACGATGGTCGCGTCGCCGATCGCGAAGTCATCCGCGTCACCAGCGGTGACCCCGACCGCGACACCGAGCGCATCACCATCACCGAAGACATCCGCGCAGCCGACAGCGTCTCCGAGGCCAACGGTAACACCGACCGCGACCGCGAGCCCCACGCCGACACCCGGCGCGAGCATCGCGCCCTCGAGCGCCTCGATCGGAAAGATCTACTATCACTTCAATCCGCCCGTGACGTCGACGAGCGGCCTGCTCGAAGACCTGAACCTCGCGGGCGACAACTACACGGGTCTCATCGAATCGAATTTCATCGCCGGCGCGATGCTCGCGCGAACGATTAACGAGACGTTTCCGGGCGTGCAGTTCGACAAAGACTATCTCTACGGCACGATGTTCGGCCAACTGCTCCAAGAGAATATCGAAACGTCGCTCTATACGAGCAGCTCGAATCTGATCGATCCCTCGTCGCAGCAGGCTGCCGTGATGAGCGTCGGTCAGGGTGGCCCGTATCAAATCAATAATTACGACGTCGACCTCTTCGCCGGCGGCTACACGCCCTCGGGCTACGCGCTCTTGAACTACGTCGCCGTGCAGAAGAACATCGGCTTCACGTTCTCGCAGGCGACCATGCAATTCGAAGAACCGACGCCCGCGTCGTTCAACAACAAATACTACGGCCCGATGCTGACGGCGTACTTTCACTTAAACGATCTACGTTCGCTCTACGCGCTCGGCCAGACGAGCTACAGTCCGGCCCCCGGATTCAATGCGTGCCTCACCAACCTAAAGTCGGTGCCGAACGCTCCGCTCGACGTCATCATCAACTACGCGTACAACCAGGGCTACTACGGTGGCCTCGTCGCGCAATCGACGGCGCAGTGCGCATCGAACGTCTCCGCGTTCGTCGCGCAGGCGAACAGCTACGCGAGCGCCTCCGGCAGTAGCTATAACGCCTATCCGTATCAGGTCCGGTTTTACCTCGACGAGCTGTACAACAGATCGTCGATCGTGCCGCAGACCGCGAACCACGACGTCATGAGCGTATCGTCGCTCGGTACGGTCTTCACGAACGTGATGTCCACACTCTCGTTCGCAAACGGCGGTCAATCGATCTACATCTCTTCGAGCACCGCACAGGCGGCCTTCAACGCGGCCGCAGCGCAAGAGGGAGCCGGAGCGACGCTCGACGTCAGCAATCCCGCGCAGCGCGCGATCCTGTTCGCCGTCTTAAATCAAGCGATCGCGAACGTCGAGAGCTCGCTCAACATAAACTTCTCGCAGGTTACGCTCACGCAGCTCTAGATCCGCGCTACGGACGGATCGCCGCCAGGGCTACGAACACGGCAGCTCTTTTTTGAGTTCCGTTGTCAGCCTGCTCGGATCGACGGCGGGCGTTAATTCGAAGTAAAAGAGGTTATCGAAATACTTGTGATTTCCATCGCCCGTGCCTTGGTACACTTCGACGATCTGCTTGCCGTCGTTCGAAACGAAGGCGTCGAAGTTGTGACCGTCCGGCAACTTCACGTGTTCGTAGCGGAAGCCGCGCAGCTTTCCCTTGTACCAGGCGAGCACGTCCGGCGCGTTGGTGTTGAGCGTGTAATTCATTCCCGACTTGGCGCTTCCGCAGAAGTCCGGATCGCTCGCGTCCATCGGCTGCGTGGTGCCGGCATAGAGCGGCAACCCCGTCGCACGATCGGTCGCGGCGCTCGCCGTTGCGGCACACGCGCCGAAGGCGAGAAGGGCCGAGAGCGCTCGAAGGCCACGGTGATTTCGAATATGTATCATGGCGCGAATGTAGCATCGAGCCGTGCGCGTGCCGTGCCGCCGAGAGGCGCGCTTGCGGCGCCGCGACGAACCGGAGCGGTATGGACCTTCCGCTCGTCGGGCTCGGCGTCTTCGGAGGCTGGGTCGTGCTCGTGGCCGCGAGCGACGTCTTCGGCATCCTTCGCATTCCGCAGAAGCGGCTCACGGGCGTGCTGACCGCGTTCCTCGTCGTGTCGATCGCAGCCGCGATCGCCTGTGGGTACCTCTTCTTCCAGGAACGGCATGCCCGGCCGTGCCCGCCTGCGCACCAGCGACGTTAGCCTGGGCGCTTCCCAGGCGTCTAACAGATGCTTGTGATATCGATGAAGGCTGGCCGCGAGCTGCGGCACGATATCCCGTAGAAGACGTGTGATCGATCCCAGTATCGTCGTTGAAGACGACAATTCGACCGACCGGGCCCGGCGCACCCGACTCGGTCTCGTCATTTCCATCGTGTTCAACCTCATCGGGTTGGCAATCTTTTGGCATGTTCTCGGGCTCCGGCACGAGCCGCCGGATCGGCGGACCCCCGTCGAGGTCATCTCGATCACGAAAAAGCCGCCGGCCGTCCCGGTCGTCGTGCCGCCGAAGGTCGTCCAGCGTCCGATCCCCGTTCCGCAGAAGCAGCATCCGGTCACTGCCGCGGCCGCCGCGCCGCCCGCTACGGCGCCGAAGATCACGCCGCCGGTTCCGCCACCTCGCGTGGTTCCGCATCGCCAGGAGCTTGCGAAGAACGGCGGCGGCGTGCACGCACGTACGGTACCGAAGCAGCCCGTCGCGGGTGTGACGAACTCTTCGCGAACGAAGCTCAGCGCGGCGAAAATCGCGGCGATCACGCAGGAACTGCAAGGCGAAATCGACGCGGACCGCGGCGCCCACGGCTTGCTCGCCGTGAAGCCCGAGCCGGCTCCCACGATGAAGCGTTTCGCGATGGATCTCGGCGATCTCACCGCGGGTTCGCTCTCGCATCACGGGCTGTGCGACCCGATCAAAGATTGGGAAGATGGCGGTTGGGACTACTACTACGTGGCCTGCAACGTGCGGTTCTCCGACGGGACGTTCCAACGCCAAGACGTGCCGTGGCCCGTGCGCTTTCCGCCGAACGACGATCCGTTTACCGGAACCTCTCGGCAAGACAAGCCGCTCGCGATGCCGCTTCCCGGCTGGCACCTCCAGCCCGGCGAGTCGGTCAGCGTGGAGCTGCGCGAGTACGCGCACGATCATGGCGTCGACATTTAGGCGGTCGTAGGACGCGCGTTCGCGCGTGCCCAAAACGAACGACGACATGCTGAAAAAGTTTGCCGCGCTTTGCGCGCTCGGTATCCTCGCGTCGCTCGCGATTCTTCCTCACCAGGCTCGCGCGTCCAGTACCGGGCTCTACACCGCGGAGCAAGCGAAAGTTGGGAAGGCGCTCTACATCAAGAATTGTTCCGCGTGCCATGCGGTCGATCTCTCCGGTGCGGCCGGGCCGCCCCTCCGCGGGACGGACGCGCCGTATCACGGCACGCAGAGCGTCGCGCAAGTGTTCGACTACATCTCCGTGCAGATGCCCATGAACAGGCCCGGTGCTCTCTCGAAAGCCACGTACGTGTCGATCATGGCGTACATCTTGGAGAAGAACGGCCACGAGCCGGGCACGAAAGCGCTCACCGCTGACGGCGCGGAAAAAAACGTCGACACGATGATCTGACCCTACGCGACGAGTGGAGCCACGAACGCTGCGATCGCATCGAGTACCGCCTCGGTGCGATCGCGATGCGGCGAGTGACCGCAGCGTTCCAAGAGCACGGTCGTTACGTCGTCGACGTGGGTCTCGATCGAACGTACCTGGGCCTGCGTCCCGTACTCGTCGTCCTCACCTTGTACGAGAAGAACGGGCTCCTTGATGTTCGCGAGCTCGTCTTCGAAATTCCACGCGCGAAAGCGCGGGTCGAGCCAGATATCGTTCCAGCCACGAAAGGCGCCTTCGGCATCGGCGTGATGTCGCGCGAGCTTGCGGGGAAGGTCCGTCGTCTCGTATGCGACCTTCGCCGCGGCGATACTCGTAACCGAAATGTCCTCGACGAACACGTGCGGCGCTTCGAGAATCAGAGCGCGCGCGCGGCCGGGAAACGCTGCCGCGAACAGAAGCGCGATCGATGCGCCGTCGCTGTGCCCGAGGAGAATCGGACGTTCGATGTTCGCAGCCGTCAGAAGTTGCGGTAAAACGACGTCGGCTTCGCGGTGCATGTAATCGGGCTCGCGTTTCTCCGCAAGTTTTTCCGACGTACCGTACCCGTACCGTGAATAGACGAAGATCCCGCAGCCCGTTCGCTCGGCGACGCGTGTGGGAAAATCTCTCCAGAGCGATACGGAACCGAGGCCTTCGTGTAAGAACACGATCGTCGGCTTTCCGGCGATCGGCGCCTCGAACGTTTCGAGACGCTTTCCGGCGATGACGCGTTCGCTCAGAGGGTCTCCCGCGCGTCGCTTTCGCGCTTGCGGAGGATGTGGCGCTGAATTTTCCCGGTCGCCGTTTTCGGGAGTTCGCGTTCGAACGAAAACCAACGTGGATATTTGTACGGCGCCAGGCGCGACTTCACGAACGTCTTCAACTCGTCGCGTAGTGCATCGTCGCCGGTGAAGCCGTCGCGCAACACGACGAACGCTTTCGGTTTGATGAGATCGCCTTCGTCGGGAACGCCGATGACCGCCGCTTCGAGAACCGCCGGATGACCGATGAGCGCGCCTTCGACCTCCATCGGCGAGACCCAGATGCCGCCGACCTTGAGCATGTCGTCCACGCGTCCGCAATGGACGTACGCGCCGTCTTCACGCTGCACGAACTTGTCGCCCGTATGCGTCCACTCGCCGACGAACGTCGCGCGCGTTTTCTCTCGATTATTCCAATAGTGGATTGCCGACGTGGAACCCGAGACGATCAGTTCGCCGAGCGCGCCCGGTTCTACGTCGGCACCGTGTTCGTCGACGATGCGCACGCGGTAGCCGGGCACGGCGGTACCCGTCGTGCCGAAGCGCACGTCGCCCGGTCGATTCGAAACGAAGATGTGCAGCATCTCGGTCGAGCCGATCCCGTCGATGACCTCGACGCCGGTGCGTGCGGTCCACGCGCGCGCGACCTCTTCGGGAAGCGCTTCGCCGGCCGACGTGCACAGGCGCAGCGCGAGTTCGCCCGCCTTCGGAAAATCTTCGTAGGCGAGCAGCGAGTTGTACAGCGTCGGGACGCCGCAGAACACGGTCGGCGCGTGGTCGCGCAAGATCTTGCCGACCGCTTGCGGCGTCGGCCGCCCGGGAAAGAGAACGCTCGTCGCGCCGACCGACATCGGAAACGTCATGGCGTTGCCGAGGCCGTATGCGAAGAAGAGTTTCGCGGCCGAATAGACGACGTCGCTCTCGCGAAATCCGAGCACGTCGCGTGCGAACGCATCGGCCGTTTGAATGAGGCTCGTTTGAACGTGGACGGTCCCCTTCGGGCGCCCCGTCGAACCCGACGAATAGAGCCAGAAGCAGACGTCGTCGGCGCACGTGGTCGCCGCAACCGCGATCGGTTCGGCGCGCTCGAGTTCGCGTGCGAGCGACAGCGCGCCGTTCGTCGGTTCCGCTCCCGAAACGAGCACGATTCCGTGCCAGTCGGCCAGACGCGCGGCCTCGGCGAGCGTCTCCGCGAGTTCGTGTGAAACGACGAGCGCCTTCGCACGGCTATCGCTTAAGATGTACGCGAAGTCGGGCGCTTGGAAGAGCGTGTTGAGCGGGATCGGAACGATGCCGGCCTTGATCGCGCCGAGAAACGATGCGGTGAAATCGATGCCGTCGAGAATCGCGAGTGCGATGCGTTGCTCGGGCGCGATGCCGAGTGCGCGAAAGGCATTCGCCGCTCGATCGACGCGCGCCGCGAGTTCTTCATACGTGTAGCTTCCGTTTTGATCGACGATCGCGATCTTGTGCGCGCGCTCGGGCGTCGTAAGATTACGCGAAATGAGATCGACGGCCGCGTTATAACTTTCGCGGGCCGGTTTGGCGGATACCGAAAGCTCGGGTGCGACTGCGGTCACGATAGCTCACTCCTTAAAATCGGGGCGGCGAGGGCCCCCGATGCCCCCCGGGCCCGGGCTCCCGGGCCCCTGACGTGGCGGGGGCTTGTCTCCGATTACGCCGCGACGTTGCGGCCGTTTTCTATGCCTTGGGCCCAGGCGACGCTCCACTCGGCGGCCACGTCTTCGGGGAGCGTGCCGGAGCCCGCGTCGTGGAGCAACGCGTCGCCGATCCGCGTTGCGCCGAGCTCCGAGAGGAGAGCATCGAAACGTAAACCGCCTTGGCAGAACGTGGCTTTGTAGGTGCGATCGCCGAGCGAAATCAGTCCGTACCGCACCGCTTGTAAATCCGGCCGCTCGCTTTCGAGCGCGGAGAAGAAGGCCTGCGCGTTGTCGGGCACGTCGCCATTGCCGTACGTCGACGTACAGATGAGGTAGACGGCATCCTCACCGAAGGCGTCGGCCCCCAAGTCGTCCATCAAGCGCACGTCGACCTCGCGGCCGGTCGCTTCGAGCGCGGCCTGAACCTCGCTCGCAACCAGCTCCGCGGTGCCCGTCATGGTGCCGACCAGGATGGAAACTCGTGTGGACAACCGCGACCTCCTACCGTATCGTGGCATTATAATGCAGTACATGTTGGGCGGCAAGCGTAATAATGCATCTACGGCGGTGACTTTGGATGCGTGAGAGCGTTTCGGACGACGCGGGGACATCGGATTTCTTGGTGCGCCTCGGCGATCGCGTCAAAGAAGCGCGCGCTCGTCGCGGGATGACGCGGCGCATTCTGGCTCGCGATTCCGGCGTCTCGGAGCGGTATCTCGCCCAGCTCGAATCCGGCGCCGGGAATATTTCGATCGTCCTCTTACGGGCGCTGGCGCGCGCCCTCGACGTGCCCCTCGAATCGATCGTCCGCGACGGACCCGAGATCGGCCACGAATTGGCGGAGATCAACGCGCTTCTCGGGCGCCTGGCCCCGAGCGAGGTACTCGAGGCCCGCGGCATGCTGGCCGCACGCTTCGGCGCCGTCGACGGCGCGCTGCGTCTCGGTCGCATCGCGCTCATCGGCTTGCGCGGCGCGGGGAAATCCACGCTCGGGAAACGGCTCGCCGCGCTGCGGGAGGTCCCGTTCATCGAACTCGACCGTGAGGTCGAGTCGGCGAGCGGCATGACGCTCAGCGAAATTTTCGACCTCTACGGGCAGGCCGGATTTCGGCGCCTCGAACGTCAGGCGCTCGACCGGATCCTCGCGACGACGCCGCGCTTCGTCGTGGCCACGGGCGGGAGTATCGTCTCGCAGCCCGACACGTTTGCCGAGTTGCTTCTCGGGTGCTTCACCGTCTGGATCCGGGCGCGACCGGCGGAACACATGCAGCGCGTGATCGCGCAAGGCGACCTCCGCCCGATGGCCGATAACGCGGAAGCGATGGCGGACCTCGAGCGCATTTTGGCCGGTCGCGAGGCACTCTACCGCAAGGCGGACGCGACGCTCGACACGGCCGGTCGGTCCGTCGACTCGACGCTCGAGGAACTCGTGCGGGTGATCCCCTCGTAGAACTGGGACTATCGAACTAATTTGTAAAGCTTCCTTAACGAAAGCCTCTAGGGACTTTTGTAGCTGGAAACAATCTCCCACTTCGACGGGCGTGGGCCGGGCGAGAAGTTCTTCGATGCGTTTTCCCCCTAGTCAACTCGTCCGGAATCCCTAATAATATCCCGATGTGGTGGAGATTTGTTTTCCACGGACTCCACATTGAGAGCCATTTGCCGCGTGGATTACTGCGCGTACTAGAGAGGCACAAATAGGAATGAAGTTACCATCACTCCGCTTGGTAGGAGTGGTCCTCGTTGCTGCACTCGGGGTCGTATCGAGCGCCCGAGCCGCCTTCGCGGATCCGCACCTCCCAATCATCGACATCACCCCCGAAGCCACGTGGGCCGGCGCATCGGATGCGCGCGTGCTCCCCGGCTCCCAACCGGGCCTCGTAAGCGGCCCGATCACGCTAAACGGTACGGCGACGCTGCCCCTCTTCAAGGGTCTGTCGTTCTCGTACGATCGCATCAATGGCGACGTGTTTTATAACACGCTGACCACGGTTCCGTTCCCCGGCGGCGGCACGATTACGCCGGGATCCTACGACGACGTCGTTCAGAACTATCGCTTCGATTACGAACTCGATCGCTACGTCAGCCTCGAGCTCGCCGAATCCACCCGTCAGCGCGTGTGCTGCCCGGCGGCTTCGGTTTCCGGCGTGCAGTGGCACATCGGCAGCTTCGGCGCGACGTTCACGACGCCGTACATCAAGCCGATCAAGGGACTCTTCGTCTTCAACGTGACCGGCCACGCGAACTACCACAACCCGGGCGCGACGGTCGCGGCTGCGTCCGGCGGCCTCGACATCGCGTGTTCGTCGGTGAACTTCACCACGACGCCGTATAGCTGCAACAACTATAAGGCAGTGACGACGCTCCAGATGAGCGAGGCCGGCACGTTCGTGCTTCCGCTCGACCCGCGCGGCGGCTTCGTCATGACGGCGACGTACGTCAACGGCGCGGGCGACTACTTCGAAGCTTTCCCCTATCCCGATCGTTATCAGATCTGGATCTTCGGCGCGGAGAAGCACTTCACGCCGAACGTCGCACTGAAGCTCGGCGCTGCAAACGTGTGGCAGGAGCAACAGGGTAGCCCGTTCCCTCCACCGGGAGCGATCCACCTCGTCTCGTACACGGCCGCGCTCGACTTCCACATCGATTTCAACAAGTTCGTCAAGCACTAGGAAATAGACAACCCACGATTCACTTGGAATAATCGAAAGGCACAGCGTGATACGATACGCATCACGATCGATCGCAGCGGCAATCGCCGCAGCGATGCTGATCGTCCCCGCTACCGGCACGCGTGCGCAATCGACCCAAGCGTCGCCAATGGCGGCTCCAGCTTCGGCTGGGGCCGCTTCGGCTATGCCGGCCGGTGCGCCCGCAATGATGCCCGCCGCCTCCACGGGCGTGTCGCCCGACCAGCTCGCGAACGCACAGCAAGATCCAAACCCCTGGCTCACGTACGGTCGCGACCTTAGCGCCACGCGCTACAGTCCGCTCTCGCAAATCACCACGGCGAATGCGTCCGGTCTCGGACTCGCGTGGAAGAAATCGCTCGGTGCGCCGACCACGATGGAAGGCACGCCGATCGTCAACAACGGCGTCGAGTACGTGACGACCGGCAAGTCCGCGATCTACGCACTCGATGCGAAGACCGGCAAAACGATTTGGTCCTATATCTATCCGTTACCGGTGTCGTCGTACGCCAAGGCGTGCTGTAACATCGACAACCGTGGCGTAACGCTTTCGGGCGACAAGGTTTATTTCGGCACGCTCGACGCGCACTTGGTCGCACTCGATGCGAAGACGGGTAAGCCCGTTTGGAACGTGATCGTCGCGAGCAACGCGGATGCCTACAGCATCACGAGCCCGCCGCTTCCCGTCAAGAACATGGTCCTGACGGGCGTCGGCGGTGGAGAATATCCGACGCGCGGCTTTATCGCGGCGTACAACGCCGAAACGGGTAAGCTCGTCTGGAAGCACTACACGATTCCGGGCCCAGGCGAACCCGGCTACGACTCGTGGAAGGTTCCCGGAGGCGCCGCACGCGGCGGAGCGCCGACCTGGCTCCCGGGTACGTACGATCCCTCGCGCAACACCGTCTATTGGGGAACGGGAAACCCGAATCCCGACTGGGACGCGCCGGGCATCAAGGGGACGCTGCTCTATTCGAGTTCGACGCTCGCGCTCGATGCCGATACCGGCAAGATGAAATGGTACTACCAGTACACGCCGCACGATATCTGGGACTACGATTCGGTCGCCGAAGCGATGCTCGTGACCGTTCCCGTCAACGGCGTCGACACGGCGGCGATCGCGCATGCCGATCGCAACGGTTACCTCTACCTTCTCAATCGCGATACCGGCAAACTGATCTACGTGGTGCCGTATCTCGATAAGATCACGTGGGGCAAGGTCGATCGCACCACCGGTAAGGTGACGTTCAATCCCGCGATTCAAGCAGCCGC
>Ga0116227_10006994_pt1 | contig 22387 bp, 23 predicted proteins | sample S1TSphgellanicum_FD_89693 | JGI IMG/M metagenome (GOLD analysis project Ga0116227, IMG submission 89693) | Host-associated microbial communities from peat moss isolated from Minnesota, USA - S1T2_Fb - Sphagnum magellanicum MG | ecosystem: Host-associated > Plants > Peat moss > Unclassified...
AACTCTCCCAATAAGGACTTAGGTTATGGTTCAGTCTCGACACCAGTGTAAGAGGTCCTGGACGGTTGAACGTGTGCTGGGGCTTGCGGCAGGCGCCCTCTGCGCATGGAACAGCGCCTCACTGGCAGCCAAAGCCGATGAGGCGCGTCACAGGGCTCCGGTTATGCCAGCGGAGATTGTGAAGACGATGGAGGAACGTCAGATGCCGACGCGCGGAGTGCAGGTGAGGCTCGCTGCCGCGATAACTGCCGCCGTCCAAAACCCGCGGCTTGAGATTGAAACGGTCATGCCGGTAAGCCCGCGCGAGCTGCGGATGCGCATGGCCTGCAGCGACCGGTCGCAGTGTCTGCCGTTTTTCGCGATTGCGACGTATCCGGAGGACGTGAATCCAGCCACTTTAGCGGTAAAGCCCGAGCGTCCGGTGTCCGTGGGCGATCATCCCGAGCCGGCGGCGCATGCTCCATCGGTGTCCTCCGGGGCCGCGGGTCAGGGAGTGGCACCGATGTTGCGTAGCGGCTCGCCCGCCACGCTGGGCTTCGACGCCGAGCGCGTCCATGTTCGGATCGCGGTCATCTGTCTCGAAAGCGGCGGAGCCGGAGACAAGATCCGCGTGACCACGCGCGATCGCAAACAGGTCTACGTTGCCGAGATTGTTGCACCGACACTTCTGAAAGGCACATTCTGAGATGACCCAATCTTTTCGCTTTCCTCCAATTGCTGTCCTTGCGCTCACTTATGCGTTCTCATCGTCGATCGGAAGCGCTGGCATCAAGCCGGTGAAGAAGACGTCGCAGGAACTCCGCGCCGACTATCTGACTCATCTCAACGAGCAGTACATGCCTCCGCCGAACCCGCGCACCGTGGGCAGCCTGTGGTCCGCGGCCAATGCGCTGGGAGACCTCTCCTCCGACTACAGGGCGCGCAATGTGAACGACACCATCATCGTGCAGGTCTCCGTGCAGACGACCGCGGCGCAGAGCGGCACTGTGGACAGCGAGAGGACGTTTACGACCAACTCCGCGATCACGGGCATCGTTGGCGCCGTTCCTAAGGGCACCAATCCGTTGCTCGCCGCGAACTCCGCGCACACGTTGAAGGGCCAGGGGTCGACCGCGTCGAACACGACCTTCTCGACCGACCTCACGGGTCAGATCATTGCCGTGCTGGCCAATGGGAACATGGTGATCGAAGCTGAGCGGAAGATCGCGATGAACAATCAGCATGAAGACCTGATCATTCGCGGCATCGTCCGGCCGGGCGATATCACCTCTGCAAATACGATTCCTTCTTCGGCGCTCAGCAACCTGGAGATCGAGATGAAGGGCAAGGGCATCATCTCCGACAGTGTGCGCCCGTTGAACCCGCTTACGCGGGCCGTTTTATGGCTATTCAACTTCTAAGAAAACTATGCGAACTTACTCTCCCATGTTGTCTTCCGCTCGCTCCGTAACGCGGCGTATCGTGAATCGCGCGTTGCTCTTGCTGGCGCTTCTGCTCCTGCTCGCTACGCCTGCGTGCGCGATCAGCACGGACCACATGGTCCAACTGCGCGATATTACCGACGTGGAAGGTGTCCGCGACAATCAGCTCGTCGGTTATGGATTGGTTGTCGGTCTAAATGGCACGGGCGACAAGCAGCAGACGTTCTTCACCGTGCAGACCCTTGCCAACGCGATGAAGCGCATGGGAGTGCAGATATCTCCGACGCAGGTGGTCGTGAAGAACGTGGCCGCCGTATTCATTACGGCCTCATTGCCAGCCTTCGCCCGCAACGGCTCGAAGCTCGACATCACCGTCTCCTCCGCGGGCGATGCAAAGAGTCTTGAAGGCGGAGTTCTTCTCATGACCTCTCTGCGAGGTCCCGATGGGCAGGTCTACGCCGAGGCACAGGGCCCGCTGACCATCGGGGGTTATTCCGCGGGCGGCGGAGGGAACACGCGCGCCGTGAATCACCCCACGGTTGGGCGGATCGTGGAAGGCGCGATTGTCGAGCGGGAGGCGCAGGTGGACCTGAGCCAGTTCCATACCGTCTCGCTGGTCCTGCGCAATCCGGACTTCGCCGCGACCAAGGATATAGCCGATGTGATCAATGAAGAGTTTCACAGTAGCGTCGCCACGCAACTGGACAACCGGACGGTTGCGATCGATGTCGCGGGCGCTGGCATAAAGTCCGTGCCGCTGCTCATCTCAAAGGTCCAGGCGCTTTCGATCAGGTTCCATGCGCCTGCCAAGGTGGTCATAAACGAGAGGACCGGGACGATCGTCATGGGCGGAAACGTGACGCTCTCGCCAGTCTCCGTGCTGCACGGCAGCCTGAGCATTCAGGTTGAGACGACCTACACGGTATCGCAGCCATTGCCTTTCAGCAAGACCGGCACGACCGCGCCGGTGGCAAACAGCGAGGTCTCCGTAAGGGACCTTCCGGCACAGTCCATCCGGCTTGAAAACGGCGCCAATGTGGACGATCTCATCCGCGGGCTGCACGCCATCGGAGCGACGTCGCACGACATCGTCTCCATCCTGCAGGCGATCAAGGCGTCCGGCGGCTTGCAGGCCGATCTGGAGGTCATCTAAGTGACGATCGATGCATCGGTGAACATGCAGGCGCAGGCTGGAGCGCTGAACGCTCAGGGCGACCGGCTGCTGGGCCAGGCGAAGACGGCCCTGGCCACGCCCGCGGCGTCGTCCATGGAGGACGAGAAGATCGAGAAGGCGGGCAAGGACTTTGAATCGATCCTCCTGGGAAGCTGGCTGCAGCAGGCGGAGCAGAGCTTCGCGAAGGTCCCAGGAGGCGACGGCACCGACGATGACGACTCCAGCAAGGACCAGTTCCAGGGGATCGCCATGCAGGCGCTCGCCGGATCGCTGACGGCTTCAGGAGGCATCGGCATCGCCAATATGATCACAAAGAGCCTGCACAAAGCGGCCGACGGGCCGCATCATCCAGCTTCAGAGAACGCGAAACCTCCGGCAAAACCCTCTTTATGAGAAAAATATGAAAGACGACTGCGCGCCCCTGAACAGATTTTCAGTGGATGCCGATAGGAAGGTCGTTCAGAAAGAGGTGCGTCATGAGCATCAATGCTTTAGGTGTAGTGACTGGCAATTCACTGCAAGAGATCGATAAGGCCAGCGTTGCGGGCGCCAAGAGCCAGCCCGCTCGTCAACCGGCAACCACGGAGGACACCACCAGCTTCACCTCCGATCAACAGACAGTCCAATCGCTGAGCCAGACCGCCATCCAGACGATCCCGTCGAGGCAGGCCAAGGTCGAAGCTCTGAAGCAGGCCGTCAACAGCGCGCAGTATCAGCTCGACAGCGACAAGATCGCCGCGTCGCTCGCGAACGCAGACGTCTAGTCTGCGTTCACGAAGCGGTCCGCCCGGCGGCCCATCGGACAGGAATATGCAAACGGAAGAGACGCAATCGTGGGTTGGAAGACTGTCGCGGGACGAGGCGAAGGATTGCCTGGCCAATCTGCTTGCTCTCGCAAGTCAGTTGGACGGCGCGATGGACGCCATCGTGCGGCGGAAGCTTCCTTTGCTCCGGGAGAGCTTGCAGCTTCAGCAAGCAAGCTGCGCCCGCTTGACCCATCTCCGGCACCGGTCGAAGGGCCGCGCTCTCGCAGGCCGCGAGGGAGAGAGCGTTCACATCGATTCCGATCTCGCGGCAGAGATCGCAGCGGCGGCGAACTCTCTGCTGGTCCTCAACGGCCGTTATTCCGCGCTGCTCAAGCACTCTGGAGAGACCCTGCGGCTTCTTGCGGGACTCTACCGGAGCTACACCTGTTTTGGCCAGTCGGCATCCGGCATGCAGGCGAACGTACCGGCGAACCTGAAGACCTGGTCCTGCGAAGTTTGAGGAGATTCAAAACGATATGGCTAGCCTGAATTCATCTTTGGCGATCGCTACACAGTCCCTGCAGGCGCAGGAGCTGGAGATCCAGACCACCAACAACAACATCGCCAATGCGAACACCGCCGGCTACACGCGCGAGACTGTGACTCTCAGCGAAGCCACGCCCTCGCAGGACGGGTCGGTGACCATCGGGAACGGTGTCAGTATCGATGGGGTCTCCTCGGTCCGCGACCAGTTACTCACGCTGCAGATCCAACAGCAGACCTCGGAGCAGAGCAGCGCCGAGGCGCAGGTGAACGCGCTGAGCCAGATCCAGACTCTCTTTCCAAGCTCTGGCGCCAGCCTTTCAAGCAGCCTTTCCACGTTCTTCACCAGTCTGTCCGCGCTTTCGGACAACGCGTCGAGCACGGCAGACCGTGAGACGGTCATTCAAAGCGCACAGGCGCTCGTCAGCCAGTTCAACACCATCTCCGCCGGACTCACCGGTCCGGCCAGCGGCCTGAATTCGACGGTCTCGTCGGATGTCTCTCAGATCAATCAATTGACGGCGCAGGCCGCGAGCCTGAACCATGAACTTGGGCAGCAGGGCAGCGGGGGGCAAAACAGCGGCCCCATTGGCGATCAGTTGAGCCAGGTCGAGACGCAGCTTGCCGCACTCACCAACATCACCGTGACCCATTCGAGCCAGGGCGATTCCATCACCACGGGCAGCGGGACGCCGCTTGTGCTGGGAAACCAAAGCTACGCCCTTTCGACCACAACCAATTCAAGCGGCAATGTTCAAGTGCTCGACCAGAGCGGCAATGACATCACCTCAACGATCTCGAGCGGAGATCTCGGCGGGACGATCAAGGTCAGGGACACCCAGATCCCATCGCTTCTGAACTCGCTCGACACGCTTGCGAATCAGTTCGCGACCGCCTTCAACGCGGCGCAGGCCAGCGGTTACGACCAGAACGGCAATGCCGGCGCCGCGCTGTTCACTATTCCGACGACCGTAGCCGGCTCCGCCGCGGCCATCTCGCTTGCGACGACCGACCCGACCGCGATCGCTGCGAGCTCTGACGGCTCCTCGGGAGGCAACGGCAATGTGGCCAAGCTGACTGCATTGCAGACCTCCCCGCTCGCATCCGGCCAGAGCGCGACCGCGCAGTCCGCCAACTTGGTTTACCAGATTGGCAGCCTGACGCAGACGGCAACCACGAACTCCACTTCGATCCAACAGAGTCTGACGGCGCTCAACAATCAGCAGGGATCGATCTCCGGCGTATCGACGGACGAGGAATCGGCCGACCTGATCCAGTATCAGCAGGCGTATGAGGCCGCCGCCAAGGTCATCAACACTATCCAGAGTTTGTTCGAGACCACGATCGACATGGTAGTTCAAAACTGAAGTCCAGAGGCCATAAACGATGCGTTTCAATCCAAGCATAAATGCCGCGGTCACAAGCGATATCCAGCAGAGCGAACAAGCTCTCCAGGCCGCCTATCAACAGGTCTCCACCGGGCTAAGAGTCAACCAGCCCTCCGACGACCCGTCCGCCTCGGCGGCCTACAGCCAGCTTCAGGCCCAGGTGGCGAACGTCGACCAGTACACGTCCAATGCGGGGTCCGCGCTGTCACAGGCCCAGCTCTCCGACTCTGTGCTGACCTCGGTCGTCTCCCTGCTGAACCAGGCTGTTACGCTCGGCACCGAGGGGGCCAACGGCACGAGCTCCGCGAGCGACCGGCAGTCGATCGCGACGAAGATCCAGGGGATCTTGACGAGCGTTGTCGGGCTGGCGAACACGACCTTCCAGGGGATTTCGCTCTTCGGCGGGACCGTAAGCGGAACGCAGGCGTTCACCGCGGATGCGACATCGCCGACCGGCTACACCTACAACGGCAACGACAGTGTCAACCAGATCTCCGTTGGAGACTCTCTCTCCGTGCAGGCGAACATTCCCGGTTCCACTTTGTTCACGAATGCGAACGCAAGCGTCCTCGGCGCCCTGAGCGGCCTTGCGACGGCACTGCAGAGCGGCACAAGCGCCCAGATCGGGACCGCGACCAGCGCCATCACCACGGCCCTCAACTACGTAACCTCGCAGCACGCCGTCTATGGCAATACGATCAACCAACTCAATTCGCAGGAGACGTACCTCTCGCAAGAGAAGGTGACACTGTCTTCCCAGGAGAGTTCTCTTGTCGGAATCGATGCGGCCACGGCCGCCGAGGATCTATCGCAAGCGGAGGAGAGCAATTCGTCAGTACTTGCGGCGGCGGCTAAGGTAATTCAGAACTCCCTGTTGACTTACCTCCAATAGCAAGATGTTTCAGCTTCAGGCCCGGCGACAATCCGATTCCAGGGTTGTCGCTTTTTCACGTTCGAAGCAGGCCCTATAGCATGCTGGAACCACGTGGCAGCACAAGAAGATGCAATCGCGCTATGGAGGCTGCTCAGCGACAGGTCCAAGCTAGGGTTTTGAACACGATGCTCTATAGAGTGCCGCCGCTGATAGGCGGTAGGGCCGACAGCCCGCTTCATGGCAGCATGGGGACGAAGCTCTAAGGTGAGCGCGGAAGCGAAGCGGAACTCCGAAAGCCCGCCCCTAGAGGTGATGCCGCACATCGGGCGGGACCGCTACAAGCCGTTGATGATTCACGCCGGGTTCTATCCCAAAGTTCTCGCAGGAACGGGGAGGTGAGCCAGGCCGAGACAGCGGGGAGTTCCGTGGAAGGGCGAGTGGACCAATCACTCCAGCCAATAGTTAGCGGCGACCCGAAATACTTCAGATCGCCGCTTGTGCATTTCTCGGAATTGAGATGACTCTGGCTTGATTAGAAGGAACAGGAGAAGGAGAGCCGAGGCTCAGCCGTCGCCGGTTCGCTCGCCGGTTGGACTGCATCGTACGCCGGGAGTGCGGGCTTGCGGACTTGCGCGGCAGCACTGTCGACCTGCTGCCAGGCGCTGCGCACGTCAAGGACGATCTCGATCTGTTTGTAAAGAATCGCGGAGGAGAGCTTGAACTGCGCCAGCAGCAATTGTCCGCGAACATGAGCATAAAAGCGCTGTATATTCAATGCCGCCTGTCCGCCATTCTCCATATCGAGCATTGACTCCAACTGCTGAAGAATCTTGAAGCCGTGAATCAGCTGGTCGCAGCGGGCCTGGATGTCGTTTCTTTCCAGGGCCTCGGCCGCGCGCCGTATATCGCCGACAAGCGTGTCGTGAAGCGCGATGACTAATCCGACGACAGAAGCATGCTGTGTTGCGGCGCGCCGGTATTCGAGAGATGCAGTTTGATTTGTCATGAGGGTTCCTAACTGCTGCTGCTGTTCGGGTTGAGGAGGGCCTGTATCTGTTTGATCTGTTCGGGGAGCTGCTGGATGGCGATGTCGGCGGCGTTGTACTGGGCCGTTAGAATCGTCTGCTGCGAACTGAGGTAGAGCTCAAGCGTGTTGGTCTCGTCTGTCAGCTCCGAGTTTTCGCTGCTGATGCTTTGCAGATCGACGGTGAAGGCGCCCTGAGTGGGATCGGTGTAGAGGTTCAACGAGTTGGTGACCGATTGCGCGAAGCCGTTCAGCGCGCTGCCCTGGAAGAAGCTGGCGACGGCGGTGCCGTTAGCCTGAACCGCCGCCGCCAGCTGGCTGGAGTTCAAGCTCAAGGTGCCGTCCGCGTTGGTCGTAATGCCCAGCGAATCGAGGGTCGGATAGGTTCCGCTGCCTGCGTTGTAGTTAGTGGAAGCGAGCAGCGCCGATTGCAGCCCCTGCGCGGAGCTGTCGCTTTCGAGAACGCCGGGGGTTTGAGTAGTGGTGTTGTAGCCGATCTGCGTGTTGACGTCAGAGATGAGCGTGTTATAGGCGGTCACGTAGCTGCTGACCGCCGTGGTGATGGAGTCCGTGTCCGGTGCGACGCTGAGTGTGAGGGGCGTGCCGGTTGAAGCTCCTAGAAGATTGAGCGTTACTCCGCTGATGGCGCCGGTGACTGTATTCGAGGGACTGGTTATGGGGACGCCATCGACAGTGAGCGATGCATCTGTGCCGGTGGCGGAACGGGTGAAGCCGAGACTGCCGCCGCTCGATATGGAGAAGTCGCCGGCGCTGCCGGTGGCGGCGGAGGTGAGAGCCAGGCGCGCGCCGGTGCTGTCGGTGACTATGTTCGCGGTTACGCCGAGGGACTGGCTGTTGATGTACGCTGCGAGATCGCTGAGCGTGTCGCCTGGGTTGCCGCTGCCGGTTGCGATGGAGGTGGTGGTCGATCCGACCGTGATGCTGATGCTGCCCGCGGGAAGCGCCGCGGAGCTGCTCGACTCGGCGTCCGAGTACCAGGAGCCGGCGGTGGCGAGATTGTTGATGGTCACGGTGTTATTGCTCGCGGCGGTGCCGTCGGCCGCGGTGGCGGTAAGCAGGCTGCTGTTCGAGCTGGTTGTCGTGGCCGTGGAGAGCACACCGTCAATGGCCGAGAGCGCGTTCAGCGAGTCGCTCAGAGAAGAAGCTTCGCTCTCCAGCTGGTTGATGGCGGAGGTCTGGCTCGCGAGTGTCGTCTGCTCCGCCTGCCAGCCGCGCTCTGGGGCACGGTCCGCGTAGAGAATGGAGTTGACTGCGTCGGTGACGTCGATTCCAGTGGAGCCGCCGAGCGCGGAGAGGACTGAGTTAAGTGTTGAGGAAGTGCTCATAAAACGGGTCTGCTCCTGAGGGTTAAATCAGAAAAGGGCGCCGGCCGCTGACTGAATAAGCTCAGCGCCCGGCGTCCGTTTTGTTTTACTGGAGGAGCTTGAGGACGGTCTGAGCCTGCTGGTTGGCCTGCTGCAGCGCCGAGATACCGGTCTGCTCGAGGATGCTGTACTTGGTATCGTTGGCGACGACCGTGCTGATGTCGGCGGAGGTGATGTTGCTGGACGCGCTGACCAGGTTCTGCGACTCGTCGGTGTCGACGGTGGAGGCGGCCTGGAGCTGCTCGACGGTGGCGCCGAGGGTGCCGCGCTGCGCCGAGACGGTGGAGATCGCGGCGGTGATCGCCGTCAGAGCGGTTGTCGCATCCGCGGAAGACGTCAGGACCTGGGCGTTGAGGCCGAGCGTCGTCGGAGTCAGCGCCGCAACCGTGCCGCCGATGCTGACCGTGCCGCCGGTCGTTCCATCGCTGGTGAAGGCGGTGACGGAGGAGCCGAAGACCGCCGTGCCATTGAAGTTGGTGGAGGTGCCGATGTTGCCGATCTCGGTGAGCAGCGACTGAAACTCGTTGTTGATCGCGGTCTGCTGCGACGCGCTCAGGCCGGTGTTGGAAGCCTCGGTGGCCAGCGTCACGGAGCGGTTGAGCAGAGCGGTGACCTGGGAGAGAGCGCCGTCGGCGGTCTGCAGGGAGCCGACTGCGTTGGTCGCATTGAGAGCGGACTGGTTCAGGGCGGCAACGTTCGCGTTCAGGCCGTCGGAGATGGCGAGACCGGCTGCGTCGTCGGAGCCCGAGTTGATGCGCGAACCCGAGGAGAGCTGCTGAAGGCTCTTGTTCGCCGCGGCGGTTGTGATGGAAAGCTGATTTTCAGCCTGAAGAGCGGGGATGTTGTTCAAGATGCTGAGTGACATTCTTATTGCTCCTTTTTTATTGGTCGTGTGACTGGTCAATCTGAATTCATTGAGCCCCGCTAAGTGTGTTCCTTCAGACGGGCCACCATGCTGCAGGACTTCTATCGACACACGCAGCGACGACGTTCAGGGTAGATGCCGAAATGTTTGCGCGCTGCATTGCAGCGTCAATTATTCGCCTGAAACCTCATTTATTCAGAGTATTTCTCATCAAGCTCTCATTCAGCGTTTTATTCCTAAGCAAAGACATCTGCTTGCGGATACGGAGAACTTAGAAGCACTTGGCGTGCCGTTTCCATCCATGGCTATCTACACCTTTGGCACGATACTTGCTGCTTTACAAATCTGATAAGGCTTTTGTATGAGGAAACCGCGGCTCGACAGAAGTACCGTCCTTGGCGCTCTGTTAGCGATCTCGGGAGTGGTGGCTGGACTTGTGCTTGACGGCGGCAGCGTGAAGCAGGTCCTGCAGCCCAGTGCCGCCTTGATCGTGATCGCCGGAACGCTTGGCGCTGTGCTGATCCAGTTTCCGATGGAGATGGTGGCCGAGACATTCAGACTTCTTCCTTGCGTGCTCTTGGAGCGCGGGCCTGCCTGTGCCGAGGTGCTGGATGAGATAGTCGCCTACTGCGCGAAGGCGCGTCGCCACGGGATACTGAGGATCGAGTCCCAGGTGAATGAGTTGGAAGATCCGTTCCTGCGCAAAGCGCTCACCTTTGCCGTCGACGGCGCCCAGACGCAAACGATGCGCGAGAGCATGGAGCTGGAACTCGACCTGCTTGACGAACGCGAGCACGGCGCCGTCAAGGTGCTCGAAACGGCCGGCGGCTTCGCGCCGACGCTTGGCATTGTGGGCGCCGTATTGGGCCTTATCCAGGTGATGCAGCGTATGGACAATGTCGCGGAGATCGGAAAGGGAATCGCGGTCGCGTTCGTTTCCACGTTGTATGGTCTTGGACTGGCGAATCTGTTTCTTTTGCCGCTGGCCGGAAAGCTGCGAATCCGGTTCCGGCAAAGACAACTCGTCCGCGAGATGACACTGGAGGCGGTCAGCTCGCTGATGGAGGGTGTAGGACCTCGCGCCATGAAGGAGAAGCTCGAATGCTATATTGCGGAATACAAAGCCAAGGCGAAGGCCCTGCCGCAGCCTGAGCTGGTGAGCCAATGAGACGGACGCGAATCAGGCGCGCCGACCGAAGGGCCGAGGACGCGCCCGCGCACGACCGGTGGCTGCTCTCTTACGCCGACTTTGTGACGCTGCTCCTAGCCGTATTTATTGTGCTCTTCGCCTTTTCGAGGACCCAGAAGCAGAGTATCCAGGCGGTATCGGAAGGGATACACGAGGGATTCGAGCGGCTTGGTATCGATTTGCCGCGCGCGACGACGGCGTCCTCTTCGGGAGTAAGCAAGTCTCAGCCGAAGCTCGCGGGCGCAGTCACTCCTCTACCGTTCAACACGACAGAACTCAAGACCCAGTTGGAGGGTGTGCTTGGCGACGCGATCGACAAGCATGAGATCGTCGTTCAACAGACATCGGAGGGTCTGATCATAAGCCTTCGCGACTTTGGCTTCTTCAACTCAGGAGATGCCAAGCTGCTGCCCGGCGCGGCGGAGCAGCTCAAGCGCACCGCGAAGGTCCTCATGCAGCACAACCTTGAGGTCCGGGTGGAAGGACACTCGGACGACCAGCCCATACACAACGATCTCTTCCAATCGAACTGGGAACTCTCAACCGCACGCGCGACGAGCGTGCTTACGCTGCTGCTTGAAGACGCTGGCTTTCCGCCTTCCCGGATCTCGGTCGCGGGATATGGCGCGTATCGCCCTGTAGCCGACAATGCATCGCCTGAAGGGCGCCGGATGAACCGCCGAGTGGACCTGGTGATTGTTGAACCGAAGCACCCGGTGGAAGTCCAATCGCATTAGGTGCCGCGCTAGGGAATCGTCCTGGGGTTCCAGTCGGGGCCGAAGCCGGTGGCGATAAAAGTCCATGAAGATCCGGCGAGGTTGGTGAGAGTGACGCCGACGTGCGGCTCGTCGTCGGGGCAGAAGAGGAAGACCAGGATCTGGGTGCCGTCGGGAGAGCCCTTGGGGACGCCGACGGTACAGTCAGGTTTGGCGGCGATGCTCAGGTCGGTCTCAACCTTGCCCGGGGCATAGGCGGCAGTGGAATAGGTGTAGAGGTGGCGGAGGGTCTGGGTGGGGTCGGCGGGCAGGGGCGAAAGACCACGGGAGCTGTAGACGGTCTGGCCATCGGCGCTGATGCCGGGATCGGCGTCGCCGTAGGGCTCCATGTTTGGCGGCGTGCAGTTGGGGCCGCCATCGCTGACCTGGGTGCGCGAGTTGCCGTCCGGGCGGATCTTGTCGAGCCGGACCTTGAGACAGCTGTTGGTGTTCTGTTCCACAACAAAGTAGATCCAGTTGTCACTGGACCAGGCAAAGTCGTGCCAGACGAGATCGTCGGCGTCGCCGGTGGGCTGGCCGACGAGCTTCTGGCCGCCGCCGTCGGGGCCCATCAGGTACAGGCCGGTACCGTCGTAGGTGCCGAAGGCGATCTGCGTGTCATCGGGTGACCAGGCGGCCATGATGGCGGTGCCGGTGGTGGTGAGCCGGGTCTCTGTTGCGGTGGCGAAGCTGTAGGTGAAGATGTCGGAGACCGGGGCGACGTCGCCGAACTTGCCTGATAAGAACTTGGTGTACACGAGGCGGGTGCCATCCGGCGAGAAGTGGGAGAGGAACTTGTTGAGGCTGTCTTGCTGGAGCTCGACGGTGTTCGAGCCGTCCAGGTTGGAGGTGTAGAGCTGCTGGACGGCGACCTGGCCGGGCACCCCGGGGCCGGTATAGGTGATCTGCGGTTTGGCGGCGGGGGGAGGGGCCGCGGGCGGCGTTCCTCCTCCTCCGCATGCCGTGAGGGTCAGTAGAGGAAGGAGATATGAGACAGGCAGGAGTGAAAGAGGGGGATTGGCGGTGCTCCGCCCATGCGGCTCTTCGGAACGGGGGCAGAGGCGTGCACGGCGAGACGTTGGCGTCGTTCTCTCGCGACACTGGGTCAAGGGACTCGCGCCAGCGGTTGTGGTCCTTAGTCCTACCTGGGAATCGATTTCGTTCGTCACGCGCCGGGCCCCGCTCTCTGAGCAGTTTCGACTACGCGGAATGGGTGTCCCTCGCCCCGCCGTTATAGGACAGGACCGGAGAAGATATTCGCGGAGCAGCAGCGGCTCCTCCGAATCCTCGCGTCTTTCTTTTCCAGCCCGACGTAACCGGTTAAATCGCCCCACTCTAAGTCATCCAGCTAACCCAGCGGCCAACGCTTGCCGATGATTCCTGCGGGAGGGTGCGTGACATCTCGCAATATGCACTCGAAGCCATCCCAGCAAAGCCGGAACTTCGCCGCTTTCGGAATCCTGCGTCTCTTTGCGACCCGCACCATCCTCTGCCTGTTGGTTCTCCCGGCCACCTGCCGTCTGCCAGCCCAGTCGGCCGCCCAAACGGGTGTCCAGTCCGCGCTCCCGGCCATCACCACCGCCCGCGACGCCAGCCGGGCCTATCCTGTCCGGTTGCGCGCGGTCGTCACTTTCTACGACGAGCCGTCCCATCGGCCGGCGTCGCACTTTCGCAGACCGCCTGAGAGACTCGCCGTTTCCTGCCTCTCACGAAGAACCGCTCCTCGCCGATAACCCGAGGGGGAGGGTGCTTGACAATTCCGCGCATGTCCCCAAGCCAAACGAAGCGGTACCGGACACTCTGGCCGCGCGCCTCTTCGCGATTTGTCCAGGCGCTCTTTCTGATCACTTTCCTGGTCCGAACGCCTCTTGCCCAGACGCCCGGCGACCGGTCTGCGCCCTTGGCGCTTTCCACCCTCACGACTGCCCGCGCCGCCCACAATCTGAGCCTGGAAGAGGCGGCCCGCGGCCACCCCGTCCTCCTACACGCCGTGGTCACGTATTACGACGCCTCCATCAACTCCGAGTACCCGGTTCTCTTCGTCTCCGACTCCACGGGAAGCGTCTTCGTCTCTCTCGCGAAGCCGCTGCCTGTCGTCCCGCTCAGGAGCGGCGAACTGGTTGAGATCTCTGGCGTAAGCGGCAAAGGGGACTTCGCTCCGGTGGTCTGGAAGGCGCACGCTCGAGTCGTCGGACAGTCCGCGCTGCCCTCCTCCGCGCCGCGGGTCACCGCCACCGACATGATGACAGGTGCCACCGACGGCCAATGGGTCGAGGTGGAGGGCATTGTCCACGCCTTCCGGCGCAACGGCAAGGAGGCCTACCTCGATCTCGTCCTCGCCGACGGACCGATCAGCGCCTACACGGTCTTCAATCCCAGCGTGGACTACGATCGCCTGGTCGACGCTACCGTAATCCTCCGTGGAAACGCCGCACCGCTCTTCAACAACATGGGACAGATGACCGGTGCGCACCTCATCTTTCCCGGGATGGAGACGCTTCGGGTCGTCGTTCCCGCGCCCGTAGATCCCTTCGCCGTCCCCGTCCAACCGATCGGCGCTATCCTCCGCTACACCCCGCACGCCACGCTCAGCCATCGCGCCCACATACGCGGCAAAGTCACTCTTCTCTGGCCGGGAAAGCTGATCTGCATCCAGGATGTGGCGCCGGACGAAGCACAGGATGCGGCAAAGGACGCCAACGCGGATGCATCCCGAAAGGGGCTGCTCGGCGAGACCAAGAGCCTATGTGCCGAGACGCAGCAGACATCCCCGCTCGAACTCGGTCAGCCCGCCGATGTCATCGGCTTTCCCGAGGTCGGGGACTTCACCCCAACCTTCGAACACGCCATCTACCGCGCCGCTGGAGAGGGTACGCTCAATCCCGTTGATGCAACGCCCATCGCTCCCACCCGCGTGACCTACGAACAGGCCATCAGCGACGAATACGATTCCCGTCTCGTCTCCATCGAGGGCACGCTGATCAATGAGAACCGCGCGGGAGAGATGCCGAACGTTACGCTCTCCTCGGGAAATTCCACCTTCATGGTCACCATCCCGAAGAGTTACCTTCCCGACACCGTCTCGTATGTGCCCTACGGCAGCATCGTCCGGGTCACCGGCATCTGTATGGTGCACTCCGACCGCGACAAGAACCGCGTCGGCAATTACGCCACGCCGACATCCTTCACCATCTACGAACGCAATCTCAGCGACCTGACCATCGTCGAGACCCCCTCCTGGTGGAACGGCACCCACACCCGGTGGGTCCTTGCCGGCGCTCTTATCGTTCTTTTCATGGCACTTCTGGGACTTGCCGTCCTCCGCCGCCGCGTCAAGGAGCAGACCGCCACCATCCGCACCCAGCTCGAACAGACCCACGCCCTCAAGGAAGCCGCCGAGTTCCAGGCCCTCCACGACGGCCTCACCGGCCTCTACAACCGCAAGGCCATCTTCGAGATGCTCCAGCGCGAGTTCGCCGCCGCCGCCCGGACCGGCAACAAGACGGGCATCATCATGCTCGACCTCGACCACTTCAAGAAGATCAACGACAACTACGGCCACGCCGCCGGCGACGACGTCATCCGCGAGGCGGTCCGCCGCATCCTCCCCGTCGTCCGCGCCACCGACTGGGTGGGCCGCTACGGCGGCGAGGAGTTCCTTATCGTCCTCCCGCAGTGCGATATGGACGACGTGAAGTCTTGTGCCGAACGCATTCGCGCCGCAATCTGCGACGGGTTCATCTGCACCCACGATCACACCCTCGCGGTAACCGCCAGCCTGGGCGCGACCGTTGCCAGCTTCCCCCGCCACTCCACCCAGGAGGCCGTCACCGTCGCCGATCTCGCCCTCTACGATGCCAAACACAACGGCCGCAACCGGGTCGCCTTCCGCGAGATCGACGCCCGGCCGCCCGAACCGCAACCCGCCTCATCCTCCGCCGCTCCGCAACCCGCCGCCCGCCTCGTAACCAACCACTGACGGTCCAATATCGTTTCCCTGTGGAAACCTCCGTCATCCGGAGCGTAGGCTCGCGGAGGTCTTTGCCGCCAACCGGAGTCGAAGGACCCCGACGATTCCCATGGTCCGCACCTGCCCGGACCCTTCTGCCTCAAATGCCGGTGCCCCATGTCTCGGCTCTGAGTCGGTTCTGAGAGATGCGTCTGGATCAGCGACACCTCTCCGGGTAGACTTGTTCCCGTTCCCGCGAATAGACCAATGTCCAAACTCCGCGTCTCCAACTCAATCTCCCTCGACGGCTTCGCCGCCGGCCCGAACCAATCCCTCGATAACCCGCTTGGCGAAGGCGGCCTCGCCGTCTTCCAGTGGTTCTTCGCCACCGATGTCTTCAAGAAGATGCACGCCGCCGGCGAAGCCGGCTCAACCGGGATCGATAACGACTTCGCCCTCCGCGGCTTCGCCAACATCGGCGCGTGGATCCTCGGCCGCAACATGTTCGGCCCCGTCCGCGGCGAATGGCCGGATGAATCGTGGAAGGGCTGGTGGGGCGACAACCCGCCGTACCACGTCCCCGTCTTCGTCCTCACCCACCACCCGCGCGAATCGCTCGCCATGGAAGGCGGAACCAGCTTCCACTTCGTAACAGGCGGCATCCGGGAAGCGCTCGAACGCGCCACCGAAGCCGCCGCCGGCCCCGCCTCAAAAGGGTCCGACGTTCGCCTCGGCGGCGGTGTCGCCACCATCCGCCAATACCTGCTCGCTGGACTCATCGACGAGTTGCACCTCGCCCTATCGCCTGTGATCCTAGGGACCGGCGAAGACCTGCTTCAAGGCATCGATCTTCAGCAACTTGGATACTCGGTCACCGAACACGTCCCTACCGCCGCCGCAACCCACGTCGTGCTCACCCGCCACGGCGGACCCGTCTCACTGCGATAGGTGGAGAGCTTTAGAAAGAGTGAAACGAGCTACCTGGAACGCTCTCTGAACTGGGATCCGCGTTCCTCAGCGCATAATGAAAGAGATGCCCTTTCGCTCCGGTTTCGTCTCCATCATCGGCCGTCCCAACGCCGGCAAGTCCACGCTGCTCAACGCGCTCCTCGGCCAGAAGCTCGCCATCGTCACCCACAAGCCGCAGACCACCCGCACGCGGATCCATGGCGTACTCGAAGTCCCCCTCAAGAAGAAGGGTAAGGGGGAGCCCGGCCATCCCGCAGCTCAGATCGTCCTCGTCGACACGCCGGGGATCCACAAGCCGGAGACGCATCTCGACAAGCGCATGATGCAGGAGGTCTACGACGCCCTCGAATCCCGCGACGCCGTCCTCTTCATCGTCGACGTCACGCACCGGTTGCCGCAACCCGAGAAAAGAGAAGGGCGGGGGACACCCAAGTCCTTCACCGCCAACCGCATGGCCGAGTCCGCCGCGGAGGACAACTTCGCCCTCTCGCTGATCCAGAACCTGAGCAAAGAGAAGCAAGTCTGCCCGGTCCTCCTGCTCCTCAACAAGATCGACGCCATCGCCCCCGGCGAGATCATGCCGCTGATCGCCCACTGGTCTGGCCTCTACGATTTCGCCGAGACCATCCCCATCTCCGGCCGCAAGAAGATCAACCTCGATCTGCTGCTCGACAAGGTCGTTGCCCACCTCCCCGAGGGCCAGCGCTACTTTCCCAAGCACCAGCTCACCGACCAGCCCGAGCGCTTCCTCGTCGCCGAGCTGATCCGCGAGAAGATCCTTCTGCTGACGGGCGAAGAGGTCCCCTACGCCGCCGCCGTTATCGTCGAAAAGTTTGAGGAGCCCGTTCTCGAGCTGACCGAAACCGGCAAAGTAAAGAAGCGTCCCGCCGGAGCCAAGCTCCCCCTCACCCGCATCTCTGCCGCGATCTACTGCGAGCGCACCGGCCAGAAAGCCATCCTGATCGGCAAGCAGGGAAGCATGTTGAAGGAGATCGGCACCGCCGCCCGCAAGGACATCGAGTCACTCCTCGGCACCCGCGTCTTCCTCGAACTCTTCGTCAAGGTGCAGGATGACTGGCGAAGCAAGCAGAGCTTCGTCGAAGACCTCGACTGGCGCCGCCAGCTCGAACAGATCGCCGCCAAACAAGCAAGCGAAGAGTAAATCTGCCATTTCGGATCGGCTCATCATGACGACATCTGGCCAGAATACGAGCGACTTAGGACGTACAACGCCGACCTGTCGCGTGGTAGTAGTTGGAACCACGCATGAAATGCAGAGTACTGCAAATCCCAACTCCAAATTACGTCGCTTGATCACAAGATTGATTGAGAGGTACGGCACCGATTTGATTGCAGAGGAGTGGATTCCTGGAGAAACTGACACGCATGGATATGAGTTGGCTACGACCTCATCGCTTTGCTGGAGGAATATCGGAACAGCTCCCGAGGGGCAATTCGAAACAATAACGCAGCGACCGGAATGGTGCCGAGACGGCACTTTCGTCCTTGTTTCGGAATACGGCCCGATTGCGAATCATGTTGCGCGTGAGACCTATTGGGTGAATCAGCTTTCCGAACTCGCGAGCGACTACAAGTCAGTGATATTCGTTTGCGGCCTTGCTCACCTCGGATCAATGGCTGAAAAACTTCTAAGAATTGGCCTCCAAGTGAAGGCCTTCTGTTTCCTCGAATAGCGCGGTACGCTCAACACTCGGTCACATCGAGATAACCTCGCTCCCGCTTCGCGAGTGCGATGATCTTCGTATCCCGAGTTACCAGTGAGAGCCGCCGAATCCGCGCTGTCGCAATCAGAAAGCAATCTCCCGGATCGCCCGAGCCGTAAACGCGCGGCACGTCCGCTGCCTCCAAAGCAATTCGCGGGGAGATTCTCAGCTGCCGAATCTCGAAATCCGCGGTTGTCTTGGCGAACCACTGCCGCACTGTAAGGCCCTGCAGGTCCGGTCGGCGCTCGAAGCTATTCTTATGAGCCGCAACTCCGATCTCCCAGATTGAGATGTCCGAGAGGAACAGACGCTGTGAGGCACGGGCCTCGGTAATCTTCACCAACGTTTGGGAATCGACCGGCATCTTCAACTGGAGCCACAGCAACACATGGGTGTCGAGGAGGACTCCATCGGTCATGCGACCGCAGCCTTACGTTTCCGGTTTTTCGCACGGGCCGCCGCAGCCCTGTCCTTTGCTTCCAGCTTCAAGACCTGCTCGTAAATCGGCTTTGTCATGTCGATGCGCGGATCGATATCAAGCCGTAAGGAAGGATCCGAAGGACCGGGCCAGACCCAGGTTTGACCCGCCTCGTCCGTAAGGACGATATCGCTGTTAACCCTCTTCTGCGTAACCTTTCCGATGGCTGGCATCTCGAAGCTCCCTTACCCAAATTATGCCACCATTCCACGGCGAAGCTACCGTCACCGGCCATGCCAGTGCGGCGTGCGTTTGGCGAGGAAGGCGGCGGTACCTTCGGCCTTGTCTTCGGTGTCGCAGAGCTGGCCGAAGATCTCGGCTTCGACACGCAGCCCTTCGTGGAGCGGGATGTGCGTGCCGCGGCGGACGGCTTCGAGCGTGCCGGCGACGGCAAGCGGAGCGCCAGCGGCGATCTGGGCGGCGAGCGCCTGGCCGCGGGCGAGCAGCTGGTCGGCCGGGTGGACCTCGTCGACCAGGCCGATGCGGAGGGCCTCGTCGGCGGAGATCATCTCGCCGGTGAGCAGCAGACGCAGGGCCGCGGACTGCCCGATGAGGCGCGGCAGCCGCTGCGTCCCGCCGTAGCCGGGGAGGATGCCGAGCTTGATCTCGGGCTGGCCGAGCTTGGCCGTTGCGGCGGCTAGCCGGAGGGTGCAGGCGAGGGCGAGCTCGCAGCCTCCGCCCAGGGCGAAGCCGTTGATCAGCGCGATGACCGGCTTGCCGCAGCTTTCGATGAGCGAGAAGACGGCCTGGCCGCGGAGGGCCATCCGCTCGCCCGTTTGGGCAGTGGCGAGGGCCAGCTCGTTGATGTCGGCACCGGCGGCGAAGGCCTTCTCGCCCGCGCCGGTGATGAGCAGAACGCGAACGGCGGAGTTCCGGTCCATGTCGGTGAAGATCTCTTCAAGCTCGTCGAAGACCTTGGCGTTGAGGGCGTTCAGTACCTTGGGGCGATTTAGAGTGATGGTCGCGACGTGGTGCTTGACTTCGTAGAGCAGGGTCTCGTGGGGCATGGCTTCCTCGGGGGTAAGGATACCGGATCGAAAGAGAGACCGTGTTGCGGAGCAGGAAGGTATGCCTGGGGGGACGGTTGGGCATACGAGGAGTGCGGCACCGCTTGAGCGATAATGCTTGAACTGGTGAAGCCGCAATCGATGGCTCGATCAACGACTCACAGGCGAAATGTCGCGACGGTCTCTCAATTACCCTGAACAACGCGAAGGCGCTGGCTCAATTCCTAAGCTGGGGCAATTCAGGCGGATGGATGAGGAGCTGGGCCGGATTCTCGGTAAAGATCGCACTGGAAACGGGGATGTCTCTGACGATGATCCTGGGTGGCGGAGCCTTTGGTGCGGTGTCTTCTTGCGCGGGGTGCCGAAGATCGATGTTTACAGCTTCCATGGTTGGAACCTTTCCGCAACACTAGTGTATACCACCCAGGAGGGCTGGATGGGAAGCGTTACATGTCAAGCGAGCCGAGGATGCTTCCGACCCTGAAGAAATAATCGACCAACACCTGCGCGTTTTCGTTGAGGAACGCTGCATCCTCCTGGGTGTAGGCATCCAGCGTGATGACTCCGACAACCTTGTAGGACGGGGCTGTCTCCTTGACCCTTCCGCATGATGGGAATGCTGATGATGCCCTTGACGAAGCGGGTCCGGTGCAATTGGAACGCGCTGAAATGGAATTGGTTTTGGAAACACCATTTCTCCATGAACGACATCGGCGCAACCGGGCCGGTGAAGAACGCGATCTTCGGCACCTGAGTCTCGAAGGCTTGGCCGACCACGCCCTGCCAACAGGCGAGGCGCATATTGACGTCGTGATGGCCGTAGGGCGGCTCGAAGCCATAGCTCCAAGCCCAGCGAAATACCTTCCAGAACGGCCAGTACCAGCGCCTTCGAATGTACATGACGCCGACACGGATCTTCCTTTCCTTGAAGAGGGACTCTCGCCAGACCTGGGATTGACCCGCGAGGTAAGCGGACCCGAATCTCCTGAGCTCGCGGCGCGGGAGGTAGATATCGACTACATCGGCAACTACGATGAGAGCTACAGCAGAGATCACGAGCAGAAAACGGACCAAGAGTTCCACATGCGCCTTGGGGCCATGAAACGGTCCAAGGTCGACAGTGCCGTCCGGCTTGACGAGGTCCATGAGATTCAGCAGCGACCACTCGCCAGCCATCAGAGCGGAGAGCACCAATACAATCTGAGAGAGCCATTTTGCGATGTAGCGCATGTCTGTTGGAAGTCCAGCCAAATGCTACAGCATGAGTCCCGCATGGTGAGCATCCATCGCAGGCACTTGTGCGAGCTGAGGTTGGGCGCTGCTGGAGTCCCGACTGGGTACAATGAAGGAATGATCAAGGGAATGACGCTGGTGAATGCCGTCGCGCCGGAGGCGTTCGAGAGGCTTAGCGGATTGTTTCAGGCGCTGGGATTCGAGCTGGGCAAGGGATGGGAAGATGCGGAGGGCAAGGGCGCGGCGTTTCTCGCTCCGGTGGGGAACTTAGAGATCGTTACAGGAAGAGTGCCGAGTGTGCCTCCGGTGCTGATTGAGGTGACACAGCTCGATGCGGTCTACGCGGCGACGAAGACCTGGGTAGGGGATAGCGGGTTGGAGCTGTCTGAAGTCGCTGCGACGCACTGGAACTCGCGGTTGTTTACGGTGGAGTTAAGCGAGGGGTTGAGGCTGGGTTTCTGGGAGTCGAACAATCCCGAACATGGCAGGCCAGTGGCGGTAGAAGGCGATCTCTCGGCGGCGGGGATGCGGTTCGCGATTGTGGTGGCGCGCTGGAACGCGGTGATTACGGACCGGCTGCTGCAAGGGTCGCTCGATGGGCTGAAGCGCAGCGGGGCGCCGGCGAAGGACATTGAGATTGTCCGCGTCCCGGGAGCGTGGGAGGTCCCTTCGGCGGCCCGGACCCTCGCCGAATCGAGGCGTTTCGACGCGGTGATTACTCTGGGATGCCTGCTGCGCGGCGAGACGGCGCACTATGAGGCCATCTATAACGAGGTGGCGCGTGGGATTGGGCAGTCGCAGCAGGAGACGGGCGTGCCCCATGCCTTCGGCGTGCTGACCTGCGAGACGCTGGAGCAAGCGCTCGACCGCGCCGGGGTGAAGGCGGGGAACACGGGCTTCGAGGCGGCGATTGCGGCCATTGAGATGGTGTCGATCCAGAGGAAGCTGGCGGACGCTCCGGTCAGGGTGGAAGTCTGATGGGGACACGGAGGAAGTCGCGTGAGCTGACGATGCAGATGTTGTTTCAAGGAGATTTGGGCAAGCAGACGCCGGAGGAGGTGCGGAAGCTCTTCTGGCCTTCGCGGGACGATGTGGATGAAGAGACGCGGGGATTTGCGGAGGACCTGCACCGCGTGGCGAGCGTGCGCCAGGCGGAGATCGACGGGATCATCGAGGCGCACTCGCAGAACTGGCGGATCGAGCGGATGCCGGTGGTGGACCGCAACCTGCTGCGGACGGCGATCGCGGAGATGCTGGAGTATCCGAACACGCCGGCGGCGATCGTGATCAACGAGTCGCTGGAGGTAGCGAAGCGGTATGCGGCTCCGGAGTCGATCCAGTTCTTGAATGGGGTGCTGGACGCGGTGGCACGGGACCTGTTGAAGAAGCGGTTGGGGTAAGCCTGGACTAGGGACTCAGGATTAGGGACTAGGGAATGGGTGTTAGGGAATAGGGTGTCGAAAGGTTCGAGCGGTCGGGGCGATGCGGGAGGCGTTGGGGTTCTTCGACTCCGTCTCTCGCGATGAAACGCCGCGAGAGGCTTCGCTCAGCGACTGTCTGGGTTTGTCAACTGGGCGGGCGGGTTATGGAAAAGAGGAAAACGAAAGTGCTGTTTTCCTCTTTCCCACAACCCCGGCGGCGGCGGGGATAGTTTTTTTCATGA
>Ga0116227_10006997_pt1 | contig 22376 bp, 20 predicted proteins | sample S1TSphgellanicum_FD_89693 | JGI IMG/M metagenome (GOLD analysis project Ga0116227, IMG submission 89693) | Host-associated microbial communities from peat moss isolated from Minnesota, USA - S1T2_Fb - Sphagnum magellanicum MG | ecosystem: Host-associated > Plants > Peat moss > Unclassified...
TGGTTATTAGTGGCTATTCTATTAATGAATATTGGTAACTATTCTATTCGAGGTTATTAATGGTTATTTTATTGATGGTTATTAGTGGCTATTCTATTAATGAATATTGGTAACTATTCTATTGGTGATTATTAGTGGTTCTTTTATTAATGGTTACTGATGGTTATTGGTGATTATTTTATTAATGAATATTGGTAACTATTTTATTAGTGGTTATTAATGGTTATTTTATTGATGTCATTAGTGACTATTCTATTAGTGATAATTAATATCTGTTCTATTGATGGCTATTAGTGATTATTTTAGGCTAAATGATCATAAGATATTAATGGCTATTGATGGATATTTTAGCCTAAATTATCATAGGTTATTGGTGGATATTGGTGTTTTTTAATGGTCATTATATTAGTGGTTATTTATTTAAAATTATATTACGACTATTGGTGGCTATTGTAATATAAGTTATTGTTGGTTATTCTATACAATATTATGATTATTGGTGACTAATTTATTATAAATTATTGTTGGATAATTATAGGCTATATTATCATAGGTTATTGGTAGTTATTTTATTATAGGCTATTCTACATTATATTTCATAAACTATTACTAGTTATTTAAAATTATTTTACCTTTGGTTATTATAATATAATTTAAATTATTATGTTTAACATAAAATAACTTATAACGTAAAGTAGAATGACATTGAATAATCTAAAGTATAACTTCAAATAATATATATTAATTTAAAATAAAATAATTTAAAGCACAACCTTAGGTTAATTGAATAATTTTATTTTAAATAACCTATAATAAACTAGCTAGGATACCTTAAGGTACAATAATGTATAATAATTTAGGGTATAATATCCTATAATAACTTATAATAACATAAGGTATAAGTTAGGATAATTAAATTGACGTAAAATAATGTAGGGTATATCATAAAGTAACATATATAGAGTATTCAAAGAACATAAAAATAAATTTATTTACTATAATACATTATAATATTGAATTATGTCAACTTAGTTCACTTTTAAGGTCCCACAATGATTTGAGTTAGTGAATTGCACCCTATTTTTGTAATGGTGTTATCAATTTGATGTGTAATTGAAATAATTATGTTTTCACATGTTCATCAAACATTTTGAAAACCATTTTGAAAATTATTTTCACATATTGTTGTCATATTTTTCATTAACATTATAACACATTGATTAACATTTTTGGTTTTTTATTAATTAATGGTACTTAATTTTGAATTAAATATAAAAAAGGACATTTTAATCGTTTTTACCATTGATGATCATGAATATTTTTCATAATTACCCTTTTATTAATGTAATAATAATAACAATAATAACATTGAAAATTTTGGATTATAACAACTTAAATTTAAATTCCTTGAAAAAATTAAAATGAAAAAACATGGAAATTAAGGGAAATGCAAATGCGATAATGGAAAACATAATGATGATAGATTCTTTTTTTAAAAATTGACATGTTCACTTTTCAAACCTTTTATGTGATTTAACTTCAATTTTGAGATTATTATTTTTGACATATAATATTTTTTAGAATAATTATTAATGTATTTGAGGTGTGGGGTTTTAATTTGGAAGGTAATCATAATCAAATTCATTTGTTAAATACTTCATAATAAATGTAAACATAATTTAGATCATTTATGAATTTTTACGTTATTCGATCAAGGTGACATATCAATTATGGACTTTATTTTCAAAAGTTACATTACAAACATTACAATCCAAATCATTAACATTGAGAATTTTTTTTGTATTTTGAATAACAATAGTAAATGATATTGTAAAAGATCATAATTAATTTTTTTTTCAAAGTTTATAAGTAATGTAAAAACATTTGAATAATAAATGGAATTCATTCTTTGAGACAATTTTAATACAAAAAACAAGTAAGAAATAATCAATTATAACATTATATTACTAAGGCATAGAATAAGTGTGATGTAAGAAAAACATAAAAATAAAATTATAATGGTTGGAATGATTATGCTTAAGGTAACACACACCTTGATTTCATGGAATTAAAGTTTTTAATGCGCATTAATGAAAGACAAATAGATTAAAAATTTAGTAAGAAATATAAAAATAACCTTGTATGACCCTTGGGTGGGTATTATAAAAAAAATACTCTCATGAAATTCCATAAGGATAAGAAAAATGGAAGCCTTTTTGACCATTTCCATGCATCATGCAACTAAGGTTATATTTAAATAATGTAGATTTTTTTCACGATTTAAGATATTTGTATTTATAACGTTCACATTAAAATTCATGGAAGGGTTTCAAATGACAATTTTTTTAATTTATGTAATCTTCATGCAAATTTTTGGGCATATGTTGAACCCATGTTATTTGAATTAACCATAGGCCTCTTTAATGGATTATCAAACGTTTCCTTGTTTATCGTGAGGGATTGACATCATTTACACATAATTCATTGCATTAATGACCTATTTTGGGAGTTAGTCACTTGTTGCATTTACAATAATCATTATATTTTTATCGAATAGTTGATTATTTTTATTGTAATAAATAAACATTAATAATTTTTATATATTAACTTTTTAAGCCCATTTAAGGGTGGGGCTTGAACCCCCCCCCTTTTCAAATATGGTGACATATATTCCCCTTTTTACATAATTTAGAAAAAGGGGAGTGCATCAACTTTAACATAAAACATTTTAAATATATTACACTCATTATTTTTTCAACATTTTTTTCAAACATGAATTTTTTTCATATCGCACACGTTGAAAGCCTTGTGCATGATGAAAGGCAAATGCTCGACTTTTTATTTTTTCAATCATTCGATTTTTTCATTTGGTTTCAAATTTTTTTTCCTATGTTATACATGAAGTTGGGCCTCTTCATCCTTTAATTTTCATGTTGATTCAATGCATTTGTAATTAACCTTTAAATCGAACATGGATTCATTTTTTTCATTGTTTTCATAATGAAAATGAATTGTATTTCATAATGTTGTTTGGGGTGCTTTACTTCCATTATGAAAAATATGGGGTTTCATTTTTCACATGAACAAATTCATGTCCTTTTATTATTATCATTTCAATATTTCATTAATGAGTTGACAGCATGTTATCAATTGATGACATTCGTAGCTTGATTAATGTTGTCATTGCCAATCTCATTTGAACAAATTTAGTTTCATAGGATGTTTGATCTTATTAAATGATGATGACAATAATGATTTAAGTAAAGAAAAAACTTTATTATAATTGAGATTGAATATATAAATATTGCACTAACAAATAAACGAAGTTTTTTCATTTGTGTTAACATGGTGTGGTTAACAAAAACATTAGTACTCTTTTTTAAATTATTTTTTGTGTGCTTTTTAAGAGAAGACATTAATTAATTGTAAAAAACTTTAAATCATTTTTATTTTGAATTGCGTGCTTGTTATAAGTGAAAGTTTTTAAAAACTTACTATTTTTTTATGTTTCTCATCCTTTTTAAAAAATATGGTTACTATGATTAATGGAACATGATTTGTTTTGATGTTTTTTTGTAACCCATTCTACATTTTTATTTTTTTTGCTTAAACATGGATCTTTTTTCTTTATTATATTTCCCCCCCCTATGTTGAGTGTTTTGTTTAATGAAATTTGTTAAGGTGTCACACTAATAATTTTTATTTAAAATCTGATTGATGCAACATTTTTTATTTTTAGTACATTATACCTCTTACCAAATAATGTTACAACTTGTTATTTTCTCAAAACTTTTCAACCTATTATTTTCCTTTCTTGTTTAGCATATTTTTCATTTGGTGTAAGTTTTTGCAATTAATGAAAACAAGGGTGAAAATGTGTGGGTGTAAATGAATTTGATGAAAAAAAATAAAAAATAAAATACAATAGTTGTTTTCAAAAAAAAATGAAATCTTTAATTTTTTGGACTTAAAATGCTAAACAAAATTGATGAAGATAAAAACAAAAATTAAAAAAATTGAAATCCCAAAAAATAAAATTTAGTTTTTTTTTTTGAGAAGCATTCATTGTATCATCGATACCTCCTTTTGTTTTTTCATCAAGTAGATCTATGACCACATTTCCTCATGTTTTTTATCTCCATAGTTGTAAAATTTTGTATCAAATTGAAAAAAAACAATGAAAACAAAAAAAAGAAAACCCCAACACCCTAAAAAAAAAAAAAAAAAGAAAAAAAAAAAGAAGAAAAATGAATAAATAATTGATGGAAGGTTCTCACCTCATCTCCCTAACCTTCCAAGTTTAAATGAATAAATGAATGAATAGGTGATTAATAAAAGCCTTCCCACCCAATTTTCTTTCACCCTTCAACAATTCATCCTATACAAGAAAAAAAAGAAAAAAAAGTCAAGTAAACATTAATCTTTCTTATGTTAGCTTTAATTAATTAATTAATTAATTATTCCCTTGGCATGCTTATGATAGGTTAATCAATTTAATCAATAATCAAAATTTTATCCATTAAACTCTTGTCTCCAAGCTCTATGCTTGTTCACTTATGTTCCTTTAATGTGTCAACACAAAGCCAACAAATACCTAGTCCATAACACCCTAATAATAATTTAAATTTGAAATTGAAAACCTTCAACCCTAAACCCTTACCCTTGTAACTAACCTAAACACTTTTAACTAACTATTAAAAACATTTCAAGGTGGTACCCTGGTAACCTTAAAGCCTACCAGCTAACCTTAGACCTAAAACCCTAGACCTTATCAACTAACTTTAAACCGTGAAACCTTCCAAGTAACCTTTTAAACCTTAAAATCTACTAACTAACTTTAAACCCTAAGCTTAAACCCTACAGCTTATCAACTACCCATTAATTGTAAAACCCTAAAACCTAATAATTAACCTTACACCCTAAACCCTTAAACCCATCAACTAACCTTAAGCACTAAACCCTAAAACTTCCAACTTACCTTAAACCCTAAAACCTAGCAACAAATCTCATGAAACAAACACAAGAAAAATTCGTTCCTAGCATTAGAGAGACAGATTTAGATCCAGAAATAACATTTTGGGATTGATCGAAGAGAAATCTGGAACTTTGCCGAAGAAGAAGATGATGAAGAAGAAGAAGAAATGGATCGAAAAAAATCAGATGAGATATGATTGATGATTATGGTGCTGATGATGATGATGAATTGCATACCCAAAAGAACAAAAACACCAGACTTGCCGGAATTCAGGTTGAAAGATCTCCCCTCTCCCGACGACTTCCCCCAACTCTGTGGCCGATGAAGCTATAGAACTGATGAAGAAGTTGTCAAAGAATCATCGGCAGCAGCAGCAGCAGCAACAGCAGTAACTTCAATGTCAGAGCTGTACACTAAAGCCCCAACAACAAATAAACAACTTGCTTGCTTGGTCTCATCTCTCTCTCTCTCTCTCTCTGGACTCGTGGATTACTGTTGTGGGTGGGGCCCAGAGAGAAAGAGATGGAGAGAGAGAGAGAGAGAGAGAGAGAGAGAGAGAGAGATGGTGCTCTCTGAACTCATGGGTTACTGTTGTGGGTGGGTCCAGAGAGGGAGAGAGAGAGAGAGATGGTGCTCTTTGGAATCATGCATTACTCTTGTGGGTGGGTCCAGAGAGAGAGAGAGAGAGTGTTGTGGGACCAGACAGAGAGAGTGTGTGTGTTGTGTTCAGAAAACGATATGGAAAAGAAGAGCTTCGTGTTTCAACAGCTTTTTTTGCGTGCACATGCAATTGCACTCTTCACTCCTGTCGTGTATCAGTTGTGGCAGCAGCAGCAGGCCCACCATCACTATTCACTCCTGTTGCTGTTGCTGTTGTTGTTGGTAGTTGGCAAAAGTGCATTTTCTCTCTTGTGGTGGCTACTACATACTGTCTATCTGTGTGCACTACTCCTGTCAACTTTGTTGCTACAGTAGCTAGCTGCTATGGACATCCAGCAGCAGCAGCAACTGAATGTGGGAAAGAGGCTTGGAGGAGGAGGAGGAGCTTCGGGATCAAAAGAAGAATATGATTCAACATGAGGAAGGAGAAGGAGCAGCAGCAGCCTGGGTGCAGTTGTCTCGACATTTATGAATTCGTTCATGGGAGTTCTGCAGCTAATGGGAATTCTGAGCTGATGAGTTTAGGAGGATCATCATGGGTTCGTCGTCATCGTTGTCTGTTGCTGGTGGTAGCTCGAGTCCTGCTCCTCTTGTGGGTTTTCCTCTTCTTTTGTTGCTCAGGAGCTGCAGCAGCAGCAGCACCAACAACAACAGGAGCCGGAGGAGAAGGAGGAGACCTGGAGGATCAGCTCTACGACGAACTGAATGCATTGACGATGAACCTCACCGCAGTGCTGTTACAACAGTTCAGCTTCTGCATCACAAAGCGGTAAGATAGAGTGAGTGACGAGTAAGGAGAAGATGCCCCACCCAAACTACTTCTTCCTTACTGACATGATGTTTTCTGCATCTTGGATCATGCTCTTTCTTCTCCGCAAGTTTCTTCTTCCTCACTGACATGATGTTTGCACATCTTGGGTCATGCTCTTTCTTCTCTGCAAGGTTCTTCCTCACTAACATCATGTATGTACATATTGGGTCATGCTGTTTCTTGCTCTAGGGAAAGTGAGAGAGATGAAATCTTTGGCTTCAAGCAGAATTCCGCCTACTTGTCAGATTGCGACAATGCACTTGGTAAGCTTCTTGTGATCGAGCAATCAATCAACAGTTCTGAGGCAGCATGAGAATTGTTGTCATTGTCATGCTGGTGCTCATGCTCGAGAATGAATTTTCTTGTTTGTGTGTGTGCGGTGGTGGTGGTGCTGCAGGTGGGAGTGCTTCCAACTTGTTGTGTGGAACAGAAGAGTTGAAGCTCTACTTCAAAAATCTGGCAACAGTTGACACTACTCCTCCCAATGTGAATTGCAATTCCAGCAATTGGTCACTAGTATGCGAACCAGGTTGGGCTGCTCCTCGTGCAATTGGTATTCAAGCAGCAAACAATTCACAAAGGAGCAATGATGATGTCCTTCCTCTCAGGAACAACAATGATCCACAACCATGTTGTGCTGGATTCTTTTGTCCACAAGCTCTTGCTTGCATGATTCGTAAGAATAATAAATCCCCATCTCTGTGTCCTGTGTCTCTGATGCCTAAACCCCAACCCCCCCATCCTCCCCCCTCACTTTCCCTCTGTCTCTGTCTCTGTCTCTGTCTCTCTGGTGCCAACCAATGTTGCTGACATTGTGAGAAACTGTGATATTGTGGTGTTCTTCTGTGTGGGTTTCTTGGATTGAAAAGCATGTCCACTCGGTGCTTACTGTCCTTTAGCAACATTGAACAACAGTACTGGAGACTGTGATCCGTAAGTTGTTTTTGCAAACCATCACCCTCTTCCCTATGGACCATAATTGCCACATCTTAAGTGATGCATTTTTCCACTTTCAATGGCACCTCTGTTGAAGGTTGAAACACAAAGTGAGACCACGACTCTAATCTTCTTCTTCTTCTTCTTCACCATGAGTCAAGTTCTTGCAATGGTTTTGCCATGAATGTGTGTGTCTAAGGATGATGGGATGTTGTGACCATGGAGGCCTGGTGGGTTTATAACTTAGGCTTTTATGGGTTTATGTAGATACGGCTATCAAATTACACAAGCCAATGACTCATGTGGAGGAGCTGATAAATGGGCAGATGTGAGCTCTACAATTAACATTTTTTGTCCAGCTGGTCAATACTGCCCAACACCAGTTGAAGCCAGGAATTGCAGCACAGAGTAAGGTTTTTTTTCCCCTTCTTCATCATAAAATTATACCCTCTTTTTTTCTTCCTCAACCATAAAAAAATTTAAGCTGTTTTTTTTTTTTTTTTTGTTCCTTCAGTTGTAAATTGTGGTGCCTAGCATTTCTGTCCAGGGTTTCCAGGAACCAACTCAGATGGGTGTCAGAATTACACCAAACCTTATAATTTTTTAGAGATGATTTTGTTTCAATGCCATTATCACAGTTTGCACAAATGACTAAAAAAAGTGGTAAGTCCCAGTTGATCATCATTTCAATACATGTGACATCTTAGTAGCTAGCTGCTTCTGATATCTGGTCTCTGATTGTTGGTGGTTGCATGGCTGTGTTTGCAGACACTTCTGTCGGCTGGGTTCCACAGTTGAAGAAAGTAGGGGTTATTTGTCCCTGCACCACTTTCAGTGACTCTTGGATTTGTGTCATGGGAGAATTGGAATGTGTTTTTTAGGGTGTCATCATCATCAGTGTTCATATGACAGACTTGATGAGAGAAAAAAAATGCTGGTTTTTTTGCTGTGCACAGGCTGTTCACAACTTACTTCTTGCAAGAGCCAAAATCTCAAAAGTCAGAATCTTCAGGGTGTCGGCAGCCTCATCCTTGTATGTTCATAAGCACCCAAATGGGCTCTCCATGTTTCCTGTCTCTCTAAACCCAAAACCCTAAACCCATCTCTCATGTTCCCATCACTCATTGTTCCATGGGGAGCTTGTGTGTGTATCAATGGCACCTAAAATGGCTGGAAACACTGGGGGGATGGTGCATTGGGGACTTGGGTCTAGGCAATCCTGAGTGTGCTGCTGCTAGTGGTATACACATGCTCAGATTGGCTGATGGATATAAGAAAGAGGCAGAAGTCAGCAGCACGCGAAGTGGCAGCAAAACAAGCAAAAGAGAGAGTGTCAATGCTTGAACGATGGAGAAAAGCAAGAGGAAGTGCCAAATTGCAAGCATCGAGACTGAGCCGAAAGGTCAGCCGAAGCATTTCTAGGAAATTGGATTCTTCAAACACACAACAACAAATGACTGAGGAAGATTCAGAGGTTCGTTGAAGAGTTAGAAACACTTACTTGATCAGGTCCTCTTACAGTTTGCCGAAGGAAAGAGAGTTGTTCCTCCTCCTCCTCCCTCAGCACATTTTGTGTTTCCAGAAACCAAGCTCTAAGAATTGCAGTGCTGCCTTGTGAGCATTTTGCCAAGGAAAGGTCAATTTGGGCATCCTGGATCAGAGATTCAAAAGTCAAACCAGTGCCAATCCTCATGTGTGTTGTCTTGCTTTCATGTTTGCAGAATCACTCTCCTGCTCGTCTATCTGATTTGAGCTTCAGTTCTCCACAACTGGCACATCATTCTGGTGTCATTGTCACTGAAACCATTCAGGAGCATGCTACTGCACCCACAGGAACAACAAAGCTCGAGATACCTTGTCATGGAGGAGTTTTGTCTTCTTCTCCTTTTTCATCCAGTTCATCAACTCATAATCCCATCATCCTTCTCCCTCAACGAGCTTCTTCATTAAGCAAACAACATTCTTCAGGAGAGCGAGGTGATGCATCAGATTCCTATGGACCGTCACCACTACAGCCAACAACAATATCTCCCTCTCCCGGAGAGACAAGCACACCATTGACAACAAACTGCCCACATCATCACCATCACCATCATCCTCCTCCTCATCAGCTGCTCCCAATTCCACGCAAAGGATCACATAGCCAGATGTTTGCATATGCATATGGGCAGATAGAGAAAGAGAGGGCATTTGGACTGAAGGGACAATCTCCAAGTGTTAAAGATTTGGAACCATCATTGCTACCACCTAAAACAACAGCAGCAACATCTAGCGAGCAGCAGTACTATGATGATGATGCTATGGTGGTGGTTGAAAAGAAACGGTTCAAAATCAGCTTAAGCTTCATCGACCTTTCCTTAGTACTCAAGGGGAGTGGTAAGAAGATCTTGAGCAATGTGACGGGGAAATTGGCTCCTGGATGCATCACAGCAGTCATGGGTCCAAGCGGTGCCGGGAAGACCATGTTCTTGAATGCCTTAGCTGGCAAGTCTGCATCTTTTAGTCATACCACGGGGCAGGTGCTCATCAATGGACATCCTGGATCCATTCATTGCTACAAGCGCATCATCGGATTTGTACCTCAAGATGATGTTGTCCATGGTAGCTTGACTGTGGAAGAAAACCTTTGGTTCAGTGCCAGTTACAGGTCCACTTCTGTGCTTCTCTCTCTGTGTTTGTCTCTTGCACCCTCTAGTTTTGTGAAAATCCTGTAGCTGAAATGGAGTTTAGGGTTTAGGGTTTGGGATTTAGGGTTCACTACAGGAGACTGTTGCTCAATCTGCAGCAACTTGAATTTGTGATTTGTGATTTTCAGACTACCAGTGAAGATGCAAAAGTACGAAAGGGTGTTGGTGGTGGAGAGGATCATTCAAGCATTAGGACTTGGGTACATACGGGATTCAGTAGTGGGTACAGTGGAGAATCGAGGGATCTCAGGAGGACAGCGAAAGAGAGTGAATGTGGGATTGGAGATGGTGATGGAGCCGTCTCTTCTGATTCTGGATGAACCCACGTCAGGCCTAGATAGTACCTCCTCACGTCTTGTCCTGCAAGCCTTGCGGCGTGAGGCTTTGGTGGGTGTCAATGTCGTCCTTGTTGTTCATCAACCCAGGTAATGTTTTGAGCTTGAGGAAAATTTCTTCAGATCTTTTGTATGCAATTTGATGACTCTGAACTTTTATTTAACATGGTGATGAAATTTACCCACTTCTGGGATTCTGTGTTGTGATGATGAAAATTTTGATCCACTTGCACAATTCTGTGTTGTGTTTTGTTGCAGTTATGGACTCTTCAGAATGTTTGATGATGTTATGTTTTTGGCCAAGGGTGGATATACAGTTTACTTGGGACCAGTGAATGACGTGGAGGCATATTTCGCAGGCCTTGGTTTAGTGGTACCTGATCGGATTAACCCCCCAGATCATTACATGGATGCATTGGAAGGCATTGTTGACCAACCAGAAAATGCATCCAATTTTGATCCCAACGCATTACCGGTCCTCTGGATGATGCACAAGGGATACAATGTCCCTTCTGAGTTGCTGGTGATGAGAGCTATGGATATTAGTTCTGCAACATGTGAAGATGATGATGACCACCAAGAGATGAAAAGCAATAATGCTAAAAATCACATACTGTTGGAGTCTTCCAAACTGGCAACAAGCTTTGCACAGGTAGTGTGGACAGATTTATGCCATCACTTTGTTGTAATTTGGGATGGCATCACAAGTACATTTTCCAAGGTGGAGGATAAAGCTGGTCGTGAAACGCCAGGATTTCTTCTGCAGTTTCAGATTGTTTTCATCAGGTAAAGCTATTTATTTATTTAAACCTTCTTCTCCTGATTTTCATGTTGCAAAGGGTTCAAGGGATTAAACATATTAGAATCTAATTTGAAAATTCTCCCTTTGGCATGTACACTTTCTTCTCGTGTTTGGGTTACTGATTTTTCTGATTGGTGGGGTAGTAATTTTTCTGATAATTTAGGTACAGATTTTTCTGATTTTTTCTGATTGAGTTTTTGCATGGGGGAAAATACAAAATGGCTGTGGGTTTTTGACATTGGATCAGAGTGGCAAAGCAGTGGTTCAGGGAGGTGAGAGTTCATGTCCAAGATTATATTATCCTGCTGATCGCGGGTGCATGCTTGGGCTTTCTCTCAAATATGAAAGACGCCAACTTGGGTTCTCAAGGCTACATCTTCACGATCACTGCAATAGGTGAGGGGAAAGAAAAAGAGTTTAATGATGGAAAAGATTTGCAAAACATCTCAAGAAACAAAATAATCTCTGAGTGATAAAGTGAGAACCTCGAGCTCTTCTTAATTAATGAATCTTCTCATTTTTTTGTCTCAAAATGGGAGGTGTAATAGACTTGCTCTTCAAATTTGACAATGGGTTGTGGTGTTATGACAGCATTGTTAAGCATGATAGCTGCATTGAGGACCTTCTCAGTAGACAAGCTCCAGTTCTGGCGAGAGAGTGCATCAGGAATCAACCGGACTGCATTCTTTCTTGCTAAGGATGTGGTGGACCTCTTCAATGTTGGCCTTAAGCCTCTCATATATCTTTCAATGTTCTACTTTCTCAGCACTCCCCGTTCCACGTTCCTTGACAACTATATTGTAACACTAGTGCTGGTTTACTGCGTGACCGGGATCTCCTACATCATTGCAATTCTCTTTGAACCAGTACCCGCTCAATTGGTAAGTTTTCTCTCTCTCTCTCTCTCTCTTTCTCTTCTTTCTCTTCTAGAAAGGAAAGGATTCCAAGACATATGGGTGAAATACTTTTGTTGTGTGTGTGTGTGCATTTTTGTTTCTCATTGGAATTCTTGCAATTTTTTGACGTTAGCTACAATATTGACACAAAAAATCAGAAAATTGAGAAAATTGGTGTTGGTGCAGTGGTCGGTGTTTTTGCCTATATTAGCAACCCTAATCGTGACTTCAAAGCACACTGGGTTTTTGTTACAACTCTCGTATTTGAGCTATGCTCGATATGCACTCGAAGCCTATGTTATTGCCAATGCAAAAATGTGAGTTCCATCATCATCCCTGCTCTTTCCCACTGGATTTCAACCCCCCTCCCCCCAGCCCCCCTGAAATTAGGGTTTTTCCCTAAACCCTAGAACCAGCTTGCATCTTGTAATTTGTTCATGCAGGAGAGATTTCCGCCCTTCGAACCAAGTTATACTACAACCCTAAACCCTAAACCCGGTTATACAATGTGGGTGTGGTTCCATGTGGGTGGTGGGTTACACAGGTACAAAGGGGTGTGGTTAATTACACGTTGTGGCGTTCTTGCGAATCAGGGTTATAGTGTAAACGATTGGGGCAAATGCATACTCGTTCTTTTCTTATACGGTATTGTTGCCCGCTTAGTTGCTCTATTATGTCTTCTCTTCAGCCATAGAAGGAGACAAAAGTGAAAACAAAAAAGAATTAATGGAGCAAGCATGGCGTCAAAACCCTAAACATCCTAAACCCTAGAGCCATGGGTCTAATTGTTGAGTGGGTGGGTGGGTTTAGGGTTTTGGGTGAGGGAGTGGCACACATTTTAATTAGGGTGAGTGCTCTTTCTCTTTAATAGTGGTGTGTTTTTTTTAATAATTGTTAATCTCATTGATAATTCCATCATTACCCCAAATATCATAGTTAGACTATGGGGATGTGGATTGGGGATTTTCCAAATTACCGTCCAATTGAATAATTCATACCCATCTTGTAAAAGAAAATAAAGATAAAGAATGTTTGGCTCTTATAAGTCATGTGTCACAAATTAGTAAGGACTTTTGTGTGTGTGTGTGTTTTGTTGAGTCTTTTTTGTGTATAGAAATGCTTGAAACTTCACTATAGTCATGGTTTTCACGGTTTTGAGAAAGTTTGTTGACATGGCACACCAACAATAAGTAGGGTTTTAGGGTTTGCCCTAAACCCTAAACCCATTTTAGAAACGGCACCAAACCCTTGGTGAGTACCAAGGGCAGTCCTTGTTAGGGTTGATATAACCATGGTTCTCAAAAAATGAAATCAAATGCCCTTGTTGTGGCACACAACCGTGGTTATCAAAAGCCCAAAACACTCGGTTCTAAAATACAACCACGGTTCTCAAATTCTTTGAACCCGAATATGGTGCCCACTTCGACTATGTAGGTAGTAGATTTTTTGTGGGAGCAATTTTGTGAATTTTAGAACTGTATGAACCACCAAATGGCAAGCAACCTCATGGGCTCTCATTGATGGCAATGATACCCTAATCCTTGAATGATTTGGATGAGGATTTCATGGAATCATTCATTGCTCCTCCTTGTGTGGATGAAAAGAAGGCATCGATTCTCACAAAGGGATGGATGATTTATGTCCAGTAGTAACCGAACTCAAGTAGTATGTATGCCGGTTAGTGTGAATAGTCTTGATGATGTTCACACACTGCGATTGATTGTTCAAGGGTTAACCAGCACGAGAGGTTAACCTGCTTGTTACTCTAGTTAGAACCGAATCCATAATCGATAACAAACCCAAATCCATACATTGAGTTCCTTGCACCTCTATTAGCCTCTTTCTCAATGTGTTTTATGTTCACATTTGACGAAGTTAAATTACGCCAAATTGAAACACCAAGGGCTATTATTGACACTTAACACACTCAACATTGGTATAAACACAACCCACAACGATATTACTAAAGTTAAAACATGATAGTGATGATTATGGGTAGTTGACAAGGGTTTAAAAACCAAGGGTTTTTAGGGTTTTTAATTTTAAAGGGAGTTCACATCCCCCCCTCTCCCCCCTCCCAAAAGGTCCCATCTAAATATGAATTTAGACTTAAAGATAGATATAGGAAAAGATTCATGATCCCCCACCAAAGTTCCGACACTTTGAAACTAGTTTGTCTTTTATGTATCATGGGGCTCCATGAGCCTCCGTGCTACTATATAGGTCACTTATTGAGTGGCTCAACTTATTCGTGACCAAGTCAATTATTGAGCAAATGTGTGCATGGGATGACGGTATACACACACCCCCTTACAAACTTTGTGTTGTGGGTGTCAGTGCATAAGGGTATGGGAGTTCAAATTGAAATAATTTTTGGTTTAGGGTTTAGGGTATGGTTTAGGGTTTAGTGTAATGGATTGCACAACGTAATCGTGATCTGAAGCATCCCAGTTCGGTGGATCTCATACCTACCAAACAAAACAAAACAAAACAAAACAAACTACGGTCCTTCATGGATAGACTGTTTTTCCAACCCCACCCATAAAACTGAAACTGGGACTGCAAGTGCGTGAGAGACTAGTAATAGCAACCCACCTAGACCAATCAAACCATCTAGCCAATCAGAAATAACAGAGAGCAGCCAATAAATACGATTTGACTGTGGTTATTAGACTCTTCCAAAGCTTCTCCATTGAGGGCTTCCAGCAGACTTCCATTGGATTCCACTGGGTTTCATTCAGTGATGATGAGTACTATCAAAGAGTCACATACTGAGCATTGGTGGAGATGTCCTTAAAAAAGGCACTTCAAATGTGTAAACCTTTTTTTAAGTATAATAAGGTGCCCATTATCTATCTCTCTAGAAGTAAGCAAATTTAGTGAGGTTTTTCATGTTGAATTCTATGACATCCATTTGTTAAAAAAACATTCCTAAAGTGTAAATTTTTTTTTCTCTCCAATAATTGCTTGTTGGATGTGTTTTTTCATCCCTTTCTTGCATTTGAAACCTAAGGCCTAACCTAATCTTGATTGATGATTAGGTCTCGATCAATTAGGGTTTTCCAAGACCCTTTGGAAGAAATGGGCCGGGCAACAACACGAATGTTTTTTTTTTTTTTTTTTGGGCCCTTTCTAAAAGGGTCTTTTGTTCACTTTTTACCTAAGCCCTAAACCCTACCTTGAGAAGGAAGGACTCCTTTACTACTACATGAATTTAAAAAACCATAGTAAAAGTTTTAAAAATAGGCACCAAATTCTCCACTACTAGTGATTTTTTTTTTCCCTCTCTTTTTTGCTTTTATTATTATTTATTATTATTATTATTATTTTTTGCAATTTAGTGATGTTATGCCATTGGCTAGCATCCCAAGAGGGGTTTAGCAATTATTATATATGTTGCCAGGTTTTTAGAATGGGTCTAAATAATTAAAAATAATAATTAAAAAAATACTACCAAACTAAAATCAGAGTCCAAATGTGGTGGCAAAAAAAAAAAAATTCAATTTTTTTCCGAAATATAGCGATTTTTTTGCGGAAAAAAGAATAATATTATGACAGAATATTCCATTAAATTATTATTTTTCCGCATTTTGGCGAAATGTCGCACCCAAAACAAAAGAATTTATAAAAATAAAATAAAAGAGAGAAGTGAAAAAAAAAAAAACCATGATCAATTTTTACTATCAATACTATTGGTGACAATTTTTTGCTTTTACTTTTACTTTGGCTGTTTGATGATGGCGGCTCTTTTTTTTTTTACCGTTGTTAAAAGCGTCCTTTTCAAGTAAGAAGAAAGTAAAAAGTGAAAAAGTGCAAAAAAACTGACAATGCAATCATCACAAGACAAATTTAGCCAATTTTGGCTATACACTCAGATATGAAAATAGAAAAAAAAATACATTCTGGCTAGTTACGGGAAGTATCATAAAAATCTGGCGATTTGGAATTTTTTTTCCCTTAGAAATCTGACGAATTTGAGCCATTTTTTTTTTCCCATGAAAAATCTAATCTACGTCGAAATCATATTATTCAGGTGAAATAAATTAATTAAAAAAATAAAGAAATTAATTTAAAAATATTTATTAAAAGAAAACTGCGAGTCCGCACTCTGTTCGAAGTCCGGCGTGCACTGCGCAGTCTGCGTCCGCGGTACACTGCGCAGTTTGCGTCCGCGGTACACTGCGCAGTCTGCGTCGTCCACAGTGTGCTCCACTGCTGGTGGTGGTGGTGGGTACAGAACTTGGGATCAAGAGCTGGAGGCAAAAGAGGAGATGGAAGAAATTCTAGTAGAGGATTCTAGCACTAGAACCAGCAGCAAAGGAGCTACTGCAGGAGAGATGGAGTCGATGATGGACTTGAAGTCTCCAGCTGAAACAACAGCAGCAGCAGCAGCAGCGGAAGACTCGCCTGAAGACGAAGAAGGTGAATTACAGGAACAAAAAGAACAAGAAGTTGTTGCAGGACATTCGCAGCACCAGCAGCACCAGCAGCAGAGCTGTATGGATCAGGCTAGTAATGGGCCGTTGATGCAGTCGTATAACGAGGATGAGGATGAGGACGAGGAGGAAATAGAGAGGAGTCGGCATTTCGCACAAGCACTCAAGGAGCTGAAGAGCTTGCGTCCGCAGCTCTACTCTGCTGCAGAGTATTGCGAATCTTCTTACTTGTTCAGCGATCAGAAACAAGTGTAAGTATGCAATGTACTACTATCCCAAGTTTTCTCTCTGTGTCTCTGTGTCTCTCTCTCTGGGTTTATTTGTTTGTTTCCTCTTTATGGGTTTTAAGGTTTCTTGCTTGGGTTTTTTTTTTCCCCCTCTTTGTGGGTTTATATTAGGGTTTCTTGCTTGGGTTGTTTTTCTTTTTGTCTTTGTGGGTTATATTAGGGTTGCTTGTTTGGGTTGTTTTGTTTTTGTCTTTTTGGGTTATATTAGGGTTGCTTGCTTGGGGTGCTGTTTCTAGTTTGATCTGAGATGGGTTGTTTATTGTTGTTCTCTTGGGTGGGTGATATTAGGGTTCTTGACAACCTGAAGGAGTATTCTGTGAAGGCACTAGTGAATGCAGTAGATCACTTGGGAACTGTGGCATACAAGTTTAATGATCTGCTAAGTCATCAAACCAGTGAGATCTCCACAACTGAACTCCGAGCAGCATCCCTCGCACAGGTTATTAATAATGATCATGATGATCATGATTCAAGCTCACAACCCACATTTTTGCTTTAGGAAAAATAAAAGATGTCCACATTGCCATAGTTTAGTTAGTTATCATTTGCATTGTTCAAGAACTTCAACCTGTTTACCGAGAAGTCAGTTGCAGGGAGCTCCCTGGAAGTTGTTAGTATTTCTCTATGCCTGAGCTGGAAAAAAATGCTTGTGAATTGATCGGACTGATGCTCCTTAGGGTTTGTGTAAATTGTAGAGGATGCGATCTTGTCAGGAGCATTCAGATAGAGAGGGACTCAAGCAGCAATCATTGGCCAAACCCATGCAAGTCCATCACAAGCACTACGTTCTTCCAGGTAAAAAATGCTATATACCCATATTTTCTTCTTTCTCCTCTCCACCTGATGCAGATTCTGATGCTCCTCTCTCTCTCTCTCTCTCTCTCTCTCTCTCTCTCAGAGGGTTTCTGAGAACCTTGGATTCCTTGTTGCCAAATTGCAATTAGGTTTTCTGATCACTGAGAATCCCCCCTTGATTCTGTGCTGCCACAAATGCAAATCAATTGAAATTTGCAATTGCATTTATTGCCACGTGATATTTTTCAGAGCCTGGAAGGAGGGCTGGGATTTTTGAAGCTTTATTGCTTTCAATACATTTAGGGTTACAGAAATAGGCTTCAATGTTTGAGCATCATCACAATTTGATTTTTTTTCTGAAGAGAAACTGGGAGTCTGATAAACACTTCAACGTTTGCACATCACAGTTGATTTTTTGTGAAGAGAAAGCTGTGTGTCTGAGAAACTCTCTGTGTATGTTTTCATCAGAGCCATATCCGCTTGTGGAAGAAGAGAATACTACTACAATATTGCGAGAGAGATTTGATTCAAGCCAAGTGCGGTCCAAGTCACGGTCATCACGGCAAACCAAAGAGTCAAATACAACAGCAGAGCCACAACTGGTGGCTCCGCCGCCACCACCACTCTCCAAGGATCCCTCTCTATCCTCAGATATTGCTGGTAAGGTTCTCTTTTTTCCTGCAAACACTTTACTTCTTTCCAAAACTCAACCCTAGAAAACACATTTCCATGAAACATTCAGAAAATGTAGAGGGGGCCATTCAGAGAAAATTGAGTTTTTCTTCCAAATCACAGAGCACCCAATCCTAATTCTTTGGGAGGGGGGTGGGGCAGAGAGAATGGGGATTTTCTTCCAAATCAAAGCAAGCACCAAACCCTAAATCTTGTTTTGCTTGCTTTGCTCAGGTTCAAGTGAGTCTAATCCATCAGCATGGCATTTTGCTTCTGATGCTCCAACTGTAGCAAACAACACAGCCAGCAATGGTCAGCAACCGGCTATCGGGTTGGAATTCCTCAATTTCCAGCTGCTGCTGCATTTAATCCTCAGGACTTGTTTTGAGGCTTTTGTTTTTTAGGGTTCTTTTTTTTGTGAGAAAGAAGAGGTTTAGTTCTTAACAGTCATGATGTGCTTTGTTTGTTATGTTTTGTTTTGTTTTTGTGTGAGTGTTTGCTTTTTCACTAATGCAATGAAAAGCTGGATTTGCTTGCCAGTGTGGTGGCGGCAGGTCAACGTACGCCTCCTCCTGCATCAGGAGCCAAAGTTCTGGAAACGTCACTTCCAAAAGGCTCCTTCCTCACCTCCTCTCTTTGTAAGACCTGATCTCACCCTGTACTCTTACAGTTTCAACACCACACTGCCCCAGTTTCTTGAAATCTTACTAGGTATGCAATTTTTGCTCTACAGTGCACAGGATGTACAACCCATTTGTCATTGTAATGTCTAATTTTGCAGCTGACATTTTGATTACATGATCCTTGTAAGATAATGCCAAATCGATGCCAAAAACAATGGAGGCTGGCAGTGGCGGTTTATCATCCTCCAAGTACCCTGATTCAGCCAAAGTGAGTGCTACAAGATCTGGTTCATTTACTCCTGTCAAAACTGCCCCTACTGCTCAGAGCAAGGCAAGTCCTCTCTCCTCCAGATCTGCTTCTCTTTTAGCTGCTGTTTTATCATGGTGTCATGATGCTTCTACAGTGATGTCTATGTACTCTGCTATGAAAGCAGTCAAATAGATGCTACGAGCATGCTGTGCTTATACTAATTATGAAGATCTTATCACTAATCACATTCAATGCTTATACTAATTATGAAGATCCTATCACTAATCACTGTACTTGGATCAGACATTGTGTCACATGAGAAGTTGTATAATAGTAAGCCTTGTACCTCACTCTGCAAATTACCAAGTTTTCAGCATGTCTTGTGCATGTTGAATTCTGAATAAGTTTTCTTCTGCTATTCTTCTTGTGTTTGCAGGTGGGTCCATTATCTCGATCATCAACTATGCTTCCAGAGAGCAGCGGATCCACAAAAGAGTCAAGGCCACGAAGCAAAAGCTTGCTCAGATCATTGCTCAGCCGGAGGAAACCCTAATTCCAGACTGATGCAAAAAAAAGTCTTGCTCAAATCATGGCTCACCTAATTCCAGAGTGCACACCCTTCTCGCCCGCTCTCTCCAGGCAGCAATTAACTGCGACACCAAAAAAACATCATAGTGCTCTCTTTGCATTTGGCTATGGAACTTTAAACAAGCTGACGGGCTATGTATGTATATTAGCTTTGTATATGAGAAGAGAAGGATGCCTGCTGAAGAGAAAGACCCAATTTTTCATTTATTGAGAAGAGAAAAACTTGAGAAAGACCCAATATTCTTTTATAGGTAAAAAGACAAACTCGCCATTCCACTCTACTTGAAGACTTGTTACCGCCACCCATTACCAATTGATCACCTTTTTAGAGCTTTCTAACTAAATTGATGCATATGCATGTCATAGCAATACAATGCCATGAGTGGGTATCTCTTGGAAATTGGGTTAAGTAATGAATTTTACTACATCCCCCTTACTTTGTGCCTCAATTTCGAGGCTTATAGCCTAAGAGAAGGAAGTCCTAAATTTAATAAACCCTAAATATATTGTACTCCGTAAAATTGGCTTTGAACCAAATTGGCTAAGCCCTAATCTTAAGGTGTAAACCCTCTTGCCTCCTCATATTATGCCAACTAAATCTTTTATGAATATTTTTTTTTGGGTGAGTGATAAAAAATAAAATTATTGAAACTTAAATTCAAAACCCAAAGATTAATTAGCACAAGTATGAACTGAAAGGACACATTACAAATTTAAAAGCTCTTCCAAGTAGTTACATTTTGTGTATATGGGTGTAAACTTTGTTGTAATGATAAAACATGAGGTTGTGTTTGTAGTTTGGAAGAGTTTCAAAGTTGTTGTGTGGAAAACTAAAATTAACATGAAAACATCACTTGTTTTTATATTTGCTTGATCAATGGAATGTTTTCTTTCACCACCCAAAACATTCATAAATTTTTTTTTCCATTCCAAAACAATGTTTTCCACTTGATTACATGGAACATTATTTGTGTTCAATTGTGATTCATAATTATTGAAATGTTAATTTTTTTCCACCCAAACATTCAATTATTTTTTTCCATAATTAAATTTTTAATTATTAAAAATAAAAAAATAATGTTAAAAATTTATTGAAACTAGACATGATTTGAAACAAAATGTCATCTTAAGTTGATTCCACGAAGATAATTCAATCACAATATGACACGACAATAAATACAAAAATCAATTTTTTTTGTGTGGAAAGTACATGCTTTAAAGCTCACAAAAGGTCCGTGCATGATGATATTATATTATGATAAATCTTATAATTTTTTATCTCCTACTTGATAAGAATCATTTTTCATGTTTTGTATATAGATTCGAAAAATCCAAGTTTAAAGTAAGCATTTGTAACCCCACCACATTTTTGGACAACAATGAACATGTATGTTCCTCTAATATCATAATTTAAGTTGTGATATCCCGATGCCCATTAACTAGAAAAATATTTCAATTTTAATTTTTTTTAAAAGATTTTTTTTCCACACGAAACCAAAATTTGAGCAAAACATTACTCATGACATATTGAAAAAAAAAAATTTTGACAAAAGAGACAAATTGTGATTTGAAAACTAGAAAAAGATGAAAAAGATTATAACACTACATCTTTTATAAGTTTTTAGCCAAAATTAATTATCCCCAACAAATGACCACTTGGACACACAATTGCACACAACATTTATTTAAGTTATTGATAATAGCAAATTGCATTGGAGAGTTTTTATTTATTTCTTTATTTATTTATTTCAATTTTGTGATGTTGCCACATTTGTGATCCTCCTCCATAAGGAGATTTAGCCATATTTGGCTATAGACCAGCTACAAAAGTAAAAATTTATTGAAATTCTTTTGAACCTTACCTACATGCTTGAACAATTTGTAGAAACATGGCACTTTTTTTTATTGGTTTTTCGCCAATTTTTTTGACAAAGAATATTCGACAAAATATTTGTTTGAAAAAAAAAACATATACCACCTAAAAAAAAACTGTTGTTGGAGAATAACCACAAAAATGATAAACGAGTTTATTTTTATTATTTAATTATTCAGCATTTGGGTAGGGAAACATTGTATGGTGTACCTCCTAGTTAAACTCCAAATAAATATTATAAATTAATTAATTAATGTTTTCATGTTGAAATAACACCAAGTTTTTTTTTTCTCTCTTTTCAAAAAAATATAAAAAAGGGATGGGTCAGTCTGATTTTTTTATTTTTTAAATTTAAATTTAATTAATTAATTAAATTTGTTTTGCCCCATATTTGTTGCTCAAGTGGCAATCATACACAATTATATTTAGACAAAAATTGGCGATATTAAAAAATATAAAAGTTTAATATTTCAAGCACCCTTTCATATTTTAGGCAATTGCAGCCAATTTTTAGCGAATTTTAAATAAAAATTCTTTTATTTGTTGGTGCGTGTATGTATACATACATGCAAAGAAATTCCTATAATATATTTTAAACCAACCCGCAAAAAAAAAAAACCCCCAAATCAAGGAAAAAAAAAAAAAAAAAAAAAAAAAAAAAAAAAAAAAAAAAAAAAAAAAAAAAAAAAAAAAAAAAAAAAAAAAAAAAAAAAAAAAAAAAAAAAAAAAAAAAAAAAAAAAAAAAAAAAA
>Ga0116227_10006999_pt1 | contig 22361 bp, 12 predicted proteins | sample S1TSphgellanicum_FD_89693 | JGI IMG/M metagenome (GOLD analysis project Ga0116227, IMG submission 89693) | Host-associated microbial communities from peat moss isolated from Minnesota, USA - S1T2_Fb - Sphagnum magellanicum MG | ecosystem: Host-associated > Plants > Peat moss > Unclassified...
TTCCTTCCAAAAAACCTGGGTTTTTTTTTGGGAATTTATTTGAGAATTTGTTCCTTTTTATATTAAAAAATCCCCCCCCCCCCCCCCCCTGTTTTTGGGCCCCCGTGCATTTAGGTTATTTGGTACATGGACTTGGGAAAGATCGTCCCTTTGAACATTTCATCATATCTGAACTCTAGCCCCACCACAATTTATTAGCCTTCAAAAAAAACAAGGAAATACTCTGCTTGTCTTTCCTTATTATTGTCCAAGTGGCCATAAGGAAGAGATTATGTATGTATTTGGTACCCAGCCAGAGGAGCCGGCCGGATTATCGAGGATAATTGACATGTGAATGTGTCCAGACTATTTCCATAATTCGGCTCCTCTGGATGGGTTTCCGAGCGTAACCAGTTTCTGGACTAACTAACATAACTACTAAGAAACTATGTGAAAAGAAGGGAGAAAATTATGTGTTATAACCTGCCTCCCTCTGGACCAATGAGCACGTGACACACATTGCGAAGTGAATCATTCCCATTTTGGTATCGCCTTGGATTGCTGGTTCCCTTAATTTTCTTTTAAAGTGTCATTTGTTATCATTAATGAAATAACAAAAGGGCTCCATATAAACATCAATACGTGCAAATGGTTTACAAAATAACCATCGTGCAATGTAATCACAAGCAACTTCAACCTTTTACTTCCAAAATGATTCTTAAGTTTGAAATTTTTTTCGTCTCTCCTTTGTTCCCAACATGTTCTTTTCAAGTTTTCCATGGGTTCTCAATATGTTCCCTAGGTTCCCAATGTGTTCCCAAGAGTGTTCCCAATAGCACCTCACTTTAGTCCCATATATTTTGTCCAAAGTCCTCCCCTTCTCACTTATATAGGTCAGCCAAAGGGGGAGGCACTGCAGCTTTCAAAGAATCTTCTATTTCAGGGAGCCTCCATAGTTTCAACTTTGTTTTGCAATGGGCCAATCAAATTGGCTCCAAAAAGAAAAAGGTTGGACTTGTGAGGCACCCTCAACTAATCTATCCATGAAGAAAGGTAGTTTGTTTTGTTTTGTAGTTATGAGATCCATGGAACCACCAGGATGCTTCAGATCATGTTCTTGGTGTCTTTGGAAAGCTCTTGACGAGAAGGGGTGCATGGGCTTGGTTCCATGCCGTTTGGACTTGCAGTGCAAAAGTTCATGAATATTGAATGACTTTTTCACTGAAAATTAAATTAAATCATAGCTGAAAATTTCGGAGGAATTGGAAGGCGCCTTCGTTGTTGTTGGAAAGATCTTGATGAGCAGGATTTAATGGAGTTTATTTGGTAAGATTGGGATTCAGAATGTGGGAGATATTGATTTTTTAAGTGATTTCTACTGTGGAAAATTCAAATAAATTCCCAAAAAACCAGGTTTTGGAAGGAAAAATCAGTTGAAGACGTGGTAACACTTGGGCCAACCGTCACAGGCCACACTAGTTAATATGAAACAGAAATAAGTAACCCCAGTTTATGTGGGAATCTCAACTCGGGTCTGCCTTGTGTAGGCCCGATTCCGGTAAAGATTGTGGCCAATGGCTTTACCATGCCTAACTATCGATCTATGGGATTTTTAGTTTTATTATTTCACGCGGATATCCTCCTTGTATCCTACCCTCCTTATGCTTGGGTGTTAGAGTTTTTGAAACTTCTACCCTTCACACGAAAAATTATGGGATGTAAGGTGCCCTCCAACCGCATTACAAAAGTCGTACGAGGTTTTTATGTGCCGGGGGGGGGGCGGGGGGGGTGTCAAAGTTTTAGGGTTCCAATTCTCAAACATAGGGATTTGGACGGAGTGCAACAAAACCACAAGGAGGTTGCAAACACTTATTGGGTGGTGTGTTTGATTATTGTATTGCATGTCATTACATCTAAATGAATGGCTTGGAGGTCATTTATATACAACTCCACCCACTATGTCAAAACATGGATTTTAAAGACTACACATTACAATCATATGTGCCAAATGTGATTGTATGACTATGTAGTCCAAACATCCCATGTCATGGTTCCGGCCATCGTTCTTTTATTGAGTATGGAATGATGTCCAAACATCCACATCATAAATAGCATGAATCATATCCATGCCACCATTTGCAAATGTTATTATGCATATTAATTTCATGGCTATATTCATTTTTTACAATAGTCATGGAAGACTCCAGCAATAGTCTAGATCTAATTTTAAATTTCAAATTTCTTGATTATTTCCTTGTTGTCATGTGGCAAGCATAGACCTAAGATCTAATACCATGTTGCCATGTAAAAACCGACCCAAGGATATTGAAAATGCTATTAGGCAATCAAAAATGTTGCCACATGGCAACTTAGGCATAAGCATTTAAGAATTTTTTACCATTTATGTGTTACCATGCAACACCTAAGGTTAAGAAACAAACCTTTTAATGCCCAATTACATGTTACCACATGGCAACCTAGGCATGTTAATACTAGGCTAGGTGGCTAACCTAGGAAACCTACCCTATGAAGCATGCATGAGACAACCTACCATAGGAAACCAACCTAGGAAACCTAGGTTAAAAACAACAAACATAGGCTAAGAAACCTAGGAAAACCTAGTTAGGTAGGTTGAATCACCTCACTAAGTAACAAGAGTGAGGACTTGAACTTGTCATTTTCACTTTAAAGGTTCAAGTCTTCAACCATTGAATCACAACTTCTTTTATGTAATAGATCATTATTACCCACAAAGTTATAAACATTAAATTATTCCAATTTAATTCACCAAGCTTATATAACCTAATTAAACTAAGTATATCCTAGCCTAACCCAGGTCACCTAGGCCTCCCAAGACTAACCTATATTAACTTTTGTTGACTTAGTCTAATTTCAACTTCTATGAACTAACATAATATAACTTGAGGTAACCCTATGCCAACATAGGTTAATTTAGACCTCTCTAGGCTCACTTAGGCTACATTAGGCCTTCTTAACTAACCTAGGCCTAGCCTAAACAAACCAAAGCTAACTTAGGTTAAGGTTAACTTGAGTTTAACTTATATTGACCTAAGCTAACCTTTAAAATATATAGGTTGACCTAGGTTAACCAAGGCTAACTTAGGTTAACATAAGTTAAATTTGTATTGATTTAGGCTAAAGCTTAAATTAAATTCAAGCTACCAAACATTAAACTTAGGCTAAACATCAACATGGGCTAATGTTAGGCTAATGTCAATTAAATTTAGGGTAAATCATAAAGTAAACCTGGAATAATTTTAATTGACCTTGATTAAACCTAAATTGATCTCAACAAAACTTGGTTAAATGTACGCTAAACCTTGGTTAAAATTTTAAGCCTCAACTAAATTGGCTACTTGATTTGGCTAAATTTTGATTAAATTGGATAAGTGGTTAAATTAGTTAAGCCTTGGTCAATTGGCTACATTGTAAATTGGTTAAATTTTAGGTAAACCTTGGTTAGATCGGCTACATTGTTAAATTGGCTAAACTTTAGATAAACCTTGGTTAGATTGGTTACATGGATAAATTAAGTAAATCATGACCTTGAGGGGGACACTAGTTTAAAAAAAGTAAAAAATACATGAGTAAAAATATAAGGTGCAATATATTGGTTGTTGGGTAAAAAATAAAAGTTGATTAGTTAAAAAATAGAGTACATTTTATTCAAATAATACATTTAATTATAATATAGTGTATGGAATAATCTGAAAAATAGATTTTTATTAAGATAATATGGTTTTAATATGTATATATTAGAAAATTAAGTAATAATATGGTGATAAAAATTAAGTTGGAGCATTATTTAATACCCCCCCTAAAAATGGTTGTTTGACACATGTAGATCCCACACTTTACATTAAGTGTCCCCCTTGGGATCATGATTAAATGGTTAAATAATTAAAACTTGGTCAAATGGTTATATTGGCAAAAATTTACTAAATCATGGTTAAACTTTGGTTAAATTAACTAACCTTCAATTAAGCCATGGTTAAATTTGGTAAATGGTTAAATTGATTAGACCATGGCTAAATTGGCTAAACCATAGCTTAAAGGTTGAATTGGTTAAACCATGGCTAAATTGTTAAATTAACTAAACCTTGGTCGAATGACTAAATTGGTTGAACTTTAACAATATGGCTAATGATTAATAACTAATGGATAATGGTTAAACCTTATTTAAATTGAATAACCTTTAACTAAATTGGTTAATTTTCAACTAAACTAGCTAATTACTAGTTAAATTTTGGTTAAATGGCTACATATGTTTAACCTTCATCGAATTAGTTAAAATTTGGCTAAATTAATTAAACCTCAGGTTAAATGTAAATTAAAGTTTCATTAAAGTTTCGTTTAACTTCAACTAACATTGGAAAAATGTAAATTAACCTTAGTTAAACCTCAACTAAATGTAAGATAATCTTCAATTTAACCTAGGCTAAATTTATATCAATCCAAACCAACCAAAGTTAAACCTAGGTTAAATTTCAACTAATGTAAGCTAAACCTTGATAAACCTAATTGGAACTTAGGCTAATAAAAGTTAAACTTAAATTAATTAAGGTTAAACCTATTTAAATTACATTACACCTAAGTTAAACCTAAATTAATTAAAGTTAAACCTAGTTAAACTAAGTTAAATGTAAGTTCATATAGGTTCACATAGGCCTACCTAGGCTAATCTATTCAAACCTAGTTTGACCAAGGCTTCTTTTTGGACTATCTAGACTAATTAGGCTTATCTATGTTAACGTACTAGGTTGGCCTACATAAGGTAATTTAGGATGGCCTAAATTATGACATGTGTCAAGTATTTTTAAATGGTTATTAATCTTGTAGTCATATTTTAATCATATATTGGTATTTATGACAATAATCATATAAGTGCCAATAGTTAATGTGTTGTGCATTCCTATGTCATCGCTCAAGATCTAAAACCATGGTAATTGATGTGGGTGTTAGTTGTTTTTGTTTAGAATTTCATATCACTTGTAATTACATATAAGGTGTATGGTTATTTTGTGTGGTCTATTGTCTTCACAATAAGCATGTTCCTCAAAATTTTACATTCCATAATTAGTCTTATACAACTACAATCACATAAATGATTAAAAAAAAAACTAAAGACGAACATAAACAATGGGTGTTATTTGAATATACTTGAAAATGGCCAATCTTTAAAGACATGTTTTAACATTATGTTTTGATTTGCAACCTACCTTTTGCTAAGGTTCTTTCAAACCTAGAACACTTGAGAACACAATTATGGACTTGTGATATTTGTTCCCATGTCCTAGTCGATCCACAACTAATTCCTTTTTAGGAATGTCATATATGAGGCCGATTATCAACCATACCACCTTTTTGCTTTAATACACACACATGATGTATGAATAACATCCCTAAAAATGTGTATAATATTAACCTTGTGTCATGTGGCACATAAGGTTAGCTTGTGACTAGAATTGCCCTTGCACATTGTTTTTCCCTTGTTATTACACAAAGCACATGCATTTTAACTTGGGACACATTAATCTTTGGGATCATTTAGTTATGCACTTAGAGGTGAGCTTTGCTAAATCAATGCTTGAGGATTTAGTGACATAAGATTGCCTAAAGCAATTCTTTTTGTTAAGTTGTGAAAAGAAAAAAATTATGTCACACATTCGCCTTAAAAAGGTGATGATTTGACATTTCAAGATTAATCTTTAGTAGGTTATGACTTCATTCATTCTTGTGGTGTTCTTGTCATGTTAAGGTTTAACTTAAATGGAATTGATATAATGATTATTTTCAAAAAAATTTGAATTTTTTTTACAATCATAACAATAAGTTGGTTGTGTGTTTTAACATTGAATTCCACTTAGAACCATGAGTTGATGAAATTATCAACGGGGAGGTGATGGAAGGTCATCGATACCATACATGTTATTCAAGGTTTTTTAACATGTTCCAAACATTGCATGAATGCATATCTATTTTTGAAACTCATGAATATATCTTTTGTGTGGAACAATAAAACAACAACCATGTTTTGGTTTAATATAATTTTGTTGCCCAATTTATCATTCAATGTTATGTAATAACTATGGTGTTTTTGAAGTCTTGTGGGTGTATGCACATTATATAGGTAATTTTTAGGCAAATAAAACATTCACTGGAGTGTTTAACAAATTTTAATAAATTATCCATATAGATATAGTTTTAAATTCTAAGATTTTAGTACTGTAATCTTTGACTATTATAGTTTCAATCACTTATGAAAGCTTTTAAAATTGTGAAGGAAATAATGTTTATGGCATAATAATAAAGTAATATTCATGTAAAAAAGAACCCACAAAGTCCTTAGGAATGGCCAAGAGATAGTATTGTTTTATTATAAATTTGTCATGACAACTTAATGAGTCAATATAAGTTGTAGTAAGATTGTGTTGACATGCTGATTAGGTAGTTATAACTTTTTTTTGGAATTGCGAAAGGGCATATTGGTGTAGCGATAAGGGAATTTTAGGAAGGCTATGGAGGGGTTTTTTTAAAGGTGGAAGAAAAAAACATGGTAGAAGAAGGAAAGAAGGTTGAAAGGAGAAAAAAGAATAGGGGGTAGTGGAAAATAATGTAGCCATGCAATATTAAAATTTTGAAGGCCATGAAAATTGATGTGTTTATCTAAACAATATATATAATATGAAATATTTCATTACATTATTTTGGGAATAATAAACAAAGGAAACATTTGTGCATGTTCATGTGTGCTTATAGTTATGTGTGTGTCTATGAATTTGTGTATGTAAGCACAACATTGTATGTTTCAAAATAAATATACTTACATGTATGGACAAAGTTCCACCCAAATAACTATTGAATATATGTAATTTAACACATATAATTTTTATGCCCTTGATGTTATGGGTAAGTGGTAATTGTAGCCATGGAGAAGGACAAGAATCCAGAAGTGATGCATTTTACACATGTATGATTTGATTGGGGTGTAAAAATGTATCACTAACAAAAACTAAGTCAAAACCCATATTGAAAAATGTTGTTAACTAGTATGGTGAAATCACTTTGGAAATCCTAAAACAAAAACTCACATAGTCCATAAAAATATATCCCCAATTAGATATTTCAACTATGTACCCATTGGGCATACATTTTTTCACAAATAAACAAAGATTAATTTCAAAAGGACTTTTGAAAACAAGGTCCAATTTTGACCTTTCACAAGTTCATAATTAACATTTGGTTAAGGTTTCACAAAAAAAGATTTCACACTTAATTTTATGATTTCATTTTTCAACCCATGCTTAATCATTTCAAACAATTTGGAGTGGAATTCAATATGAATTCTTGAATTTCTTAACAATCTAATTAACTGACCAATATGTACTTTTGAATTTCAAAAATCCACTATTGATAATGAATACATTATTTTCAAAAAATAATTGTGCAAATGTTTTCATAATCAAGTTTTTAGTATATAATGAGTCACCATTTAATGCATTTAAGATTAAATTATTCACCATAAGCATTTAAACACAAAGCACCTTGCAAAAATTGTTGTTGTGACTCCAAAAGTGAACCACCGTAGGTTACATTCACCCTTGTGTAAACCTACAATTCCCTAGAAGAAGTTGATGGGACATAAATATGGGTCCTTGGAGATGCAATTGGAATTCCATAACCAGGACTATGTAGGACACTCATTGATTTGATTGTTAACTTACTTGTAATTGTTTCCAAGAGAATGACAATTTAGGAAATAGGAAATGGCAATAAGATTGGCTAATAATCAATAAGGTAATGCATTGTGAAACAATTGGAGCATGCTATTTAAATTGGAATAGAAGTGATTAAATACTTTTCAACCAATTGTCCAATGAGTAGGCAAGACACTTGCACAACCACATGTAGCTGAAATTTCATGGCATTGTTTAGAGGTAGAGAAGAGGTTTGAAAATTTAATATCGAATTATGTGAATGGGGAGAACGGAAAGGAATTTTCAAATTGTGAACTTGTTACATCTTAGTTCAAGTTCTTATGGGAAACATATTAAACTATTAAGGAAATTTTGTGAAACAATTCCAAGTTTGAATCTTTGTATGCAATATGTTTCCCCCCCCCCCCCAATCTTGACTTATTCCAAAATAGGCTAAATTTCAATGTTTTCAAATCTATATTTATAATTTTATGTTAAGATAATAACGTAATTCTTTTGAAATTTGCAAAATATCAAATAAGGTTAAATTTGAATGTTTAACTTGACAAATTTGTAGATTCTAACAAGCCATTCATTTGTTTACATATGATAACTCATAATGCATTCCAATTTTGCTTACAATACACATTCACAAGGCACACAATGACCTAGACTTGGGAGGAATTGTCACTTTCTTGCCTATAATATAATTTGTAGATGGTGTTATGACCTACATCAAAGTGGTAAAAAATCCCAAAAATCCCAAGTTGTTGAAGCCCTAAAATTGCTATATTATGAATTTCACTATTTTGTGGGCTTAATTTCCAAAAATGGAAATGCATTGGGAAGTCTTGGGAATGGCTCCTTTTGATTCCCACACATTTTCATTTCTTGAATGAATGTGTATTCACTCTCTTACATCACATTGAATCATTACAAGGAATTAACAAATTAACGATTGGATTAACAATTGGTTTATAGTTATAATTATCACATATAACTTTTATAAGGCCTAGTTGCCTTGGACAAGTTGCATAAAATTACAGTCACAAAAGACAATATGTGACACCAAATTGCAATGGTAGTCACATGAAGACGCAATTTAGATGAACTTTTCATCCATCCAAACCAATTTATGTGGCATCACCATTTTGCAATTAATTTTATGACAAAACAATGTAGTTGCATTATTTATATATATTATATGTATATATACTAATAAGTTCATTAATTTCAACCTATACCATGTTGACACATGTTATTACCTAAGTTAGGTTTTAAAGATAAATTTAGCTTGCTAGGTAGGTCACTTCTTGAGCTTACACCTAAACCCACCTAACCCACCTAGTTTAAATTGGTTACACAAGGTAGGGAATATTCGGTCAACATCCCACCTTTGACCACAACCCATGTCATGTGTGGGAATTGATTTTTGAACCCCAAGTATGTAGATCAATTCTTTTACCATCAAACCACCCCACTTGTGACAAGTGAGTAGTGTGCATTTTATTTAACCTACTTCATTTCGAACATTACATGAAACATCATTTTTTATACTTGATATCTTATTAAAATCTTATCCAAATGATAATAATAAAATTTAATTTTAAAGTTACTTCAATAATGTAAAAAATTACATTTTTTTCCTTTAAAAAATATAGATTGATTTGAAAAGAAAAATATTTAAATTTTGTTATTGAGTACCATTTCAATGACCATTCCCTGGAAAAATAAATTCAATAACATGATTTATAAATGGATAATATAATAATAAATTAAAAATATATATTTCACATCTTGAATTTTCATTTGATTTAAAAAAATATTTTATAGAAATTTTCTTTGATGTATCATAATTTTACCAATAAAATAAAATAAAATGTGTGATATATAATTGATTCACATATATAATTGATGAATGGATCATAAATAAATTAAATAGAAATATAATAAAGTTTCTGATATTAACCATATTATTTTTAATGTAAAAAATTAATATAAATAATCGATTTAAACTTATAAATATGAATTAATTCCATATAGCTAATTGAATTTATGGAAATATTAATTTTACACATATAAAATTTTAAGTTTTACTTAAAATTATGATAAAATGTTTATGTAAAAATAGATTATATTTTTGCACATCTCACAGTTTTATTTGATTTAAGAAATTATATTATACAATTTTTTTTTTATAGATCATAATGATACCAAAAAATGCAATTTAGATGTATGTTATATATAACACATTAATTATATAATTTTTATAAATGGATCACAAATTACTCATAATATTTACTACCTCACCTATGCAATAAATAAATAACATTACCTACTTAATTAAGTAATTAATTCAAAAAAATGTCAAATCAAAATGATAAAATACTTATTACTTAACCCACATACATATGGTTTTTAGTACTCCACTTATTTCATAAAGTATTTTATTCGATTTCACAATAGATACCCAATATTTTAAAAACCATTTTCCTGAACCCATATGTGTTTTTGCAAGTTGCATAGTTATAGGTTTGTCAGGAAATATACATTACTAACTACTTATTAGTTATTACCTAACTTATTTAATAATTAGATTAATTACATACCCTACTTAATTAATAATTAATTGATTAAAATTTTTATCACATATTAATTATGTTTATTATTTATTGCTTACCGCACATATATACTACATACTACCTATCCTATTTATTACCTATTTAATAGATTAATTGTAAAACCTGCCCAATCAATTAATTATGCCTACTACCTAAACCTTAATGTATTTAATAAATAAATTACATAGCCTATTAAATTACATGATTAATAAAAAAATATTATCACATATCAACATGATAAAATACCTACTACTTAGCCACATACATATTACTTGCTACCTAGCCCTATTTACTACTTGCTACCTATTACCATTTGTTTACATGATTAGTTGCAAAAACAATTATGTTTTCATCCATGAATTGATGCCCTAATAAAAAGATGATAAATGTGTATATTTTACATCTAATTACAAATTATGAATAACCTTATAATGCTATAAATTTCAAAATGGTCCAATTCCACCATTTATTGCTATGGGTCTTTTCAAAATTTCATAAACCCACCAAACCTTACTACACATTTAATGGTTTGTTTATTGAAAAAAGTTAAAGGAAAAACATTAGATCATTAAATCCAACAACTTCATTTGCCAACTCTTTTTTTTCCACATTTGATTACATGTACATTTGCAACTAGGATTTATAGTTGCGAATCAAGTTGAAAAGATGTTACATGGTGTCTAATTGCCTAAGAAACCACCTTTCAAGTTACAGAAACAACTACATTTTCATCTATTTTGGGATGCCATTCAAAATGGATGATATATGTGTTTTTTCATCTTCATTTTCATCCAAATTGACATTAGTCACAAGTCTAAATCACATATGCAACTATAAACCACTTTGTAATTGGTTATGTAACTATAAATCAATTTTACTAAGTGCCACAAAGGACAATTGCATCTATAGTTATAAAATTGATTGATTCGGACACAAGTTACAAACACATGGGTTTGAATGGACATGATTTCTTGTAGTGAATTCTAGTATTTTACTCAACCCAATTCCATTTGGAAAAATCCAATTTCTTTCATTTATTATTTGGTAATCAATGTTAGCACAATTGTTTAGCTTAAAAGTCAAAGCACCACACTTATATGTTCAAATGGGATTAGTTGGAATATCTCAAATTTTTAGGAATGAAAATTTGTTGTCCTTCCTTAGAGTTGGTTGCACACCCAAGTTAGCATCACAACACTTGATGGACCTTAACAAGTAAAAAGATAAGAGGGATGCAACAAATTTAACTCAACTAGAAAGCTTGTCTAAAGTTTTATCTTGAAACCAAATTGAGCAATTCAAGATTGCCACAAAATTGGAACTATGGTAAGTAATTGTTTTTTGGGATGTCATGATATAAATTACATCCATGGATTAATGTCAATGGTGAAAAGAACTCCCGAACCCCAAGTGATGGCCATCTAATATTCCAAATTGACCAACATATTTTAGGTTGATGATAGTTATTTCTATCATGCTTATGCTTGGTAAAAACTTTACCATATGTAATAAAAACTAAAACAACAATCTTATCTATCAAAAAAACTTGTAGTTGATGGTTTCATTAGTGTTATTGGCAACCCTTGTAGTCACACCTTATGATCACAAGCATGGTGTTCATCAATGAAAACTTAAGATGGAAAAATAAATATTTAGATGACCAATCTTTTGGGGTTTTTTCTTAACCCTTTAATAGGAATTTTTGGGAAGTGGTGAAGGCTTTCTTTCACATTATGGAAAACAATTTCTTTTTCTTATTCAAAATAGGTCATTTTGGATGTTTTGTCTTTGTATTTTCTTTTGGTTTTGAAATATTTTTTGTGTATGATTCATATTTTCATATATGATTAGAAGTTTTGGCTTTTGAATTTTTTGGTAACTTTTCTTGGTTCTTCATAAAACCTTATAGCATGTCATGTATAGTTGTCACACAATCCACTAGTTGTGACAATTCAACCAAGAATGTATGTAATTAGTAATGATTTCTTATTTTTCAAATTCATGGGCTTAACTTAAATTGTGAAACTCAACTAACTTCCACATGAAAGTATAGTTTATTTGAAATGGGATGAGTTTGTCCAATGTTAACATAATCTAAAAGTGTTTTCATTCATCAAAAAGATTTGTTCAATTTTTTGTTAGTTAATGGGGTTTAATCTTTTTTTCCTTGTCATGGTGTTATTTGGCATGTAAGTTGGAAAAGGTGTGTTGAATTATGTTTTGCACAATTTGGGTAAAGTGGAATTCCACCTCGTTGAACTTGCTATGAAAATTCAACCCCATTTTGCAAAGCTTTTAGAGTTTAGTGACAAGTTAACATCACCAATTCTAAAATTGCAGTTTCAATAATACATTATAAGAAATCACAATTTTTCAAAAGGTTCAACTTGACTAAAAATGTCCACATTGACCAAAAATATGTTCAATTTAATTAAAGGCATGGGGCATGAAATTCACATGATTTTTTTGATTTTTTTGATTGAAGTGATCATTTTGACCAAGTGTTAAGTCGTATATTTAATAAAAAAGGAGTTTTAAAAAAAAAGTTACATTAAGATGCTTATGACCTAATCAAATTGGCCATGCTTAGTCAAATTGGCTATATTAATTTGGTTAGTTAGCCTACTTGCTATGTCTATTAGACTACCTACATACTTATTTACTTACCATCTACTTACTTATGTCTTCCCTACCTACTAGTATTTACCAAAATTACCTATTTACTCACCCACCTATATTTATTTATCTATTTACCTATTTATTTATCTACCTACCTACTATCTACTTACATATTTACCTATTGTTTACATTAATAGGTATGTACATTTAAAAAATAAGTAGGTAGGCATGTGTATTTACCTATCTACTTAATTAGGTACCTATTAGCCTATTTATGAAAAAATTGAAGTTTAAATGTTGTTACACATATTGATAAAAATTTCATGAAAGTTGAAGGAAACATATTAAATCCATTTGGTATCATGCTATTTTACAAAATGGAGGGATGGTTTGATGGCCAAAACATTGGTGTGGAACTAAAAATACTAAGGTTCAATCCCTTCTACCAACATATATTATGTGAAATATGTATATATTTGTATATATACCGTGTATGTGTGTGTAATACCTAGGTGAATTGTGAATAGGTAAGTAAAAGGTCATGGTTGTGTGGGTGGGTAAGTAAATATTTACTATTATTTGTTATTTACATTTTCATATTTACAAATTGAACTTTTTTTTAAATAATTTTTTTGGTTAAACAATTTTTTTGTTTAATTTGACTAATAAAAAAACTCATTTTATGATCAATAAAAAAAATCACCAATCAAATTGGACGTGTTCAATATGACTAAGTAGTCAAATTGATCAAATGTCAAAATGATTAATGATTAGTTTTTGGTTTTGTTTTCCAATCAAATGAACCATGATTTCTTATAGTGATATGTTTTACATTTGGAAAAGTTTATTACCCTCATAATATTTTAGTAGGCAATAATCCATAATATAATAATTTAGTCTTCTATCATGAATTTTTTTTGGAGAAAAATCTCCCCGAAATCATGATATTCCAAGGGAAGAAAAGGGGGAAAAGGAGGAAAAAAACCCAACCCCTCAACCTTTAGAAACAACAAACCCTCTTCCTAAAACTTCATTTATTCATTCAATTTACTTTATTTACTATCCCCTACATCCACTCAAATGCACACACCCAAGAATAACCCTTTGGAGAAGGAAAAAAATGAAAAACCCAACTCTCCTACTCTCTCTCTCTCAAATTTTCACCTATAACCTTATCCCACTCCACTTCACCACACCCCACCCACCTTCAAAAAAGAAAAAATCTACACCTATACTTATATCCTTATCCATTCAATCCCTATACCCACACAAAAGGAGTTCCCACAATGCCTCTATAGGACAAAGCCAACAAGAATATTGGGTAAAATTGCAAGCAACTTGCAATGAAGCATAAAACATTGCAAGCAAGCAACAACCAATGGTCAAGTCTACAGTACATCAAGAGGCAACATGCCACTGATGCTAAAGTAGGCACTCATTAAGACCTAACAGCCATTTTAAATCCTTCATACTTGGTTGGTAATACTTGCTGGGAGCCTTGTGAGATATCTGGTATAACACAAGAAACCATCAACTCTGTTGGAGGAACAACTGAGTCATCACAGGTTGCCAATGGATCCTTCACCGGTGGCTGTTGGTTCATTCTGGCCACAAATATTCCAGTTTGTGAAATCACTTTTCAAACATCACACACATGAGAATTCCACACACATGAACTGAAATGGAACAACCTTCAATTGCAGTTTTGCTGCCCAGACACCATCCAAGGCGCATTTTCTGTCCCCCAACAGCATCAAAACATAAGTGACATCCTAAACTTACTAAGACATAGTTCAGATTTGGACTACTCCAAGGTTCCACTGCTTCTGGGCAGACAAGAGTGTTAGAAGATTTCTCAAGTTCTCAAAGTTCAAATTCCTAGACCATTGCAACCGGAGGCACACAAGCATTGTACCCTCGAAATGGCATCTAATTATACTGGCTGGTCTTAAAGAGGGAGGATGCACCATGAAAAACCAATGTCCTCAGTGTCATGCCAATTTTGATTTCATTGTGCACGCGATTAGGGTTGGACATGGCAGTCAAAATTCAGCAATTACAAATAATGCTAAGATGTCAAAATCAGCTGTTAATGCAAGTATCAAATGTCACTAAAATCCCATTCTGGTACTAAAAACAGGAAAACTCAGCTCCCCCTAAAAACTTAAAAAATATGTTCCAAATATTACTCAAGCATGTAGATTCGTGATCCTATATCCGAAACCAACCAATCAAAACCTGCCAGCAGGCCTTCTCCTGTAACTGCACTACACCCAATTATCTGCCAGTGACGACTGCCATCCATTACCTCCAAATTCAGCACCTTCAAAATGATCACACCCACGCCCACACCCACAAGTGGTTTATGTATGTGGAATATCAGGTGACAAGATTCAGGTACTTTGACAAGGCAATGGTTGTGAATGACTACAAACAATGGATTTTGACGAATGTTGGTCTGCTATGTATATAGGCCTGCGCCTGTTATCAACACTGGTATCAAGGACTCTAGCAGGCTGGTATGACCTGAGGCAATACCAGCCTTATACCAGGACCAGTCTGGTAGGGACTTGAGGTAATACCAAATGTGTACCAGTCTTACACCAGTTTCACTACCAGGTATATACCTGACTCATACCAGCCAAAAAACAGTCTTTGACCCAATACTAGGACCAGGCTGGTATGTTTCAAAAGTTGATACCAGACCAACACTGGTTTTGACAATTCTATCAACCATACCTGGAAACATTAGAGATGTCGTCATTAATAAAATTACCCTTCTTTGCAACCACAACCACACCCTCTTAATGTAGTACCACCCCATTACTAAAAGCTTTGTACATGGATAATCTCCCTGATACTTTTATGTACACCTTTCTATGAGTTTTATTGGTGCAGTAATTCTTACCCTGGCAATTTCCTGGGGTGTCATGGCACCTTTGATGTCTTGCTTGTTTGCAAATATCAACAATGATGCACCAGCCAATTTCTGGATGCAAAAAGCCAACAGTAAATTTTCACCTAGCATCGAACTAGCCACTTTGTCTCAACATCCATCTCCTACACATAATATTAAATTGTTGTCATTCTGATGAACAATGAAAAATCCAAGAATATGTCATTCAGTGATCTAAGACTCACATATTACAAAATACAAAAAGAAAAAAACCTCCAATCTCATGTATGTAATAGATTTTATGACTAGCTGAGGTCTAGGATGAAGGAGGGTTAGGGTTTTGTAAGATAATAAGAATCACCTCTTGCTTGAGAAGGCCATGAAGCTCATGCCGACAGTCATTCAGGCGGCGCAGATCAGAGCTATCCACAACCCACACCATTCCATCTGTCTGCTCATAATAGTTTCGCCAATAGGATCGAAGGGTTTTCTGACCTCCAACATCCCATATATTGAGGCGAAAGCTGGGCACACCAATCATCAACTTCTGGTTTTAGTAGTTCGAGCACAAATGGAGTTCAAAGACTAGGACTGAAGCCTCAAGTTTTAGGCATTACGCAATTGCAGATTGATCCCAGGGTTTGTTTCAGGTTTAGGTTCACTGTTCTGGTCACACTGATTGGAATCTCCTTGTTGTCTGACAGCAGCTTTCTTCCAATTTGATCAAAAGTATGCACTGAATGCTGTTGAACACGTTGCAATTCTGTGAAGAAAGCTCTTGAACTTGAGGAACAGATTGAGCCATAGATTGGAACAGCTGCATACCTATTATACTGCATGGTCTTGATATTGAAGCCTAGAGTTGGGCTAATGCTGCTTGTGTCCTCTCCATTGATGCGTTTCACGATGGTCGTCTTTCCTGCATTGTCCAGTCCCCTAACAAATTTGCCAGCAATCAAGCAGAAACCCAACTTAGAAAAACGGATAGGTCATCATAAAATTCCCACTCCAGTGAAACAACCAATTATGAAACCCCTAAGAGTGTGCCATTCGAGAAGATGTTCATTTGCAGGAAAGCAAACACAGACAGAAATACAGACACAGCATCTAAGAGAGAGAGAGAGAGAGAATAAATAAATAAATAAAATTTAGGGTCAAAATTCGTACACCATGAGGATGCGCATTTCCTTCTCTTTCTTCTTCACCTTCTTGATGATAGTCAACAACCCCATCTCTTCTGGCCTTTCCCCTTGTCTCTTCCCAATACGATTCCCACCAAAAGAAAAAGAAATCAAAGTTCCTCCTCAGATAATAATGTATATGCAAAATTTGTTTGGGGAAATCATCGAAGTTATATTAGTTTGGGAGCAAAAGTTCCTCAGTTGCATTGTGAGCGAGATGGGTTCTACACTGTTGGATGCGGCTCCAGGACATGAACGCGAGAGAGGGTCGGTCGGAATGCAGATCGGAATCATAGTAAGAGGAAGAGGAGCAAATTTGTCAATCTTTTGATGCAGAGTTTTCCAACACAACAGTTTTAGGGTTTCCTGAGTTTCACCTTGTCTTTCTTTTTTCCTGAGTGCCTCCACTGCTGCTACATAGATTTTCACTGCTCCTACCTGTACAACTACTATAATTCCTCTCGAACCTTGTGCATTCAATTCTGAGATTCAGCATTTCATACTGAGATTTAATAAAATTTCCTTACTTTGCGGATATCATTAAAAGAGGGGTTAGGGGGTGAAAGACAGGGTGAAGACAGGGCGAAGACAGGGTGACTTTACCGATATCTTTATCATCAATTTTCATTGACAAATTAGTAACCTCAATTATTAATTTACTTAGTTATTTTTTGGGTGATAACCATCAGTTATGCATCATGATTCTCAAATACCCGCCCTGAAAACCGTCCATTATTCTACCTAGACAGGGCAAGAATATAGTGTCCTATTTTGTCTTCTATCATAAACATGTTTAGAGTTTTAGGAACTTACTTGGATGGAATTTCAATAATCAGGGTAGGTTATTACAAGGTTAAAAATTCAATACTCAACCCATAAGGTTCTTGCCAAGTCTTGGAATGATAACTTACTAGGTGGGTATAGATTATTTATTGGATTTAAAATTATAAACAAATTCAAATGGGAGGGTATCAATACAAGGGTTGATAACTAAGTGTTTTCGTAATGACCTGCCAGAAATTTTGCCATGTATGGTGGAGGTAACCTTATAAAGCATAATTTTTCATCCAGGAGCAGGTAGGGCATTTCGTGTTTCATAATGGTCTCTAGGTGTTACAGCAACAAATGTTAGGCAGGAGCTAGAAAATGCATAAGCATGGACCTTGAATGGCGCTCCTTGGGAGGGAAGGGAGAGAGAGCGTGTGCATGTGAAAGAGAAGAGGGAGCGTCAGAGAGGGAGCACCAAACCCTAGCAAAAACTTGAAAATAGTAGTTTTAGATTGAAAATACCTACTTACAAAGTTACAAAAGAGAAAAATAACCCAAGCATGACTTACTAGAAAGCAGACCAGTACAGAACAGAGCCAAGCTAAAAGGAACACACAGGGCAAGGTGAATATACAAAGTTACAGTATGGACTGTAATCGGGATTTCTCATTTCTTATATGGTTTTGAACATAAACTCAATATTAAAAAAATGAGATAATTCCAAATTGAGCACATCACCCCTGATCATGGGTTTGGTCAAAAAATAACATCAACATCGACAATCATGTGAATAGATCTGACCTACATGTATGAAGAGAAAAGAGGAAGAAAGATGAACAGACCTTTGGGATGCATTCATTTAGAGATTGCCTGACCAATTGGCCTCCCAAGTTATCTCTCATGTCTCGCCAACAAGACAAAACTGAAGATTGTTCCATAGGGTTTTTGTGGACCTGACGAGCCTCACAGAAAGGCAGAGACAATGGCCACACTTTGCTCAAACTTATTAGCAGATTCTGACAAGCTTGACTTTACACCAGTGCCTCCAAGAGAATTGATGTCATTGAAGACAGAAGCAACATAATGCTTCTTACAGTTGGGACACAAAGTTATTACTACATTTATCCATTGGTAATTGCCCGATTACAAAAGCAGTGTGTACAAAAATATTGGTCCAGAGTTCTTACCACAGCAGCTCCAAAACCCATTTCCGGCATGTCTGGAGAGTAGAAATACTTTGTGTTTGCTGGGGGGTTAAAATGAAGAAAATGCCATCCCATTTCATGCAGCTCTTCCAATTACTGTTCACAAAAGACAGATTCATGTCTGCTTGCAAGTAGACCATGTCAGCAACTAATGGTCATTCATTTGTGAGGGGACAACGCACTCAATGATACCCTTGCCATCAGATGCGTCGAAAAAGAAAAAATTCTTGAGAGGCTCCCCTTTGCATGACATCGCCTTTATCAGCTCCTGTGCACTCAAGTAGATGTTAAGAGAGGTGGCATAGAGAGAGAGAGAGAGAGAGAGAGAGAGAGAGAGAGAGAGAACAATACAACCAAAAGAAGCTCCCTCTTAGCTGCTGCATTTCAGAATAGTGCGAGTAATAACAACAAAAATGGGCTCTGAGCATCCATGATATGCAGACTTGTATACCTGGCCAAGAATACCCCCAATGATAGCACAGACAGGGGGGAGTTCTGTGCCCCCAACACTTGCTAGTTTTTGAAGTAGATTGTCTGGAACAAAGCTTTCTGGTACCTTCTGCACTTCAAAACAAATGGTTGCACTTAAATGACCTGGACCTGTAGATTGCAATGCATAAAAAGCAGAATCCATAAAGTAAGAGCTAGCAGGAAGAGTATAGAAGCTTGGGTCATTGTAGAGATGGCTGCTGGTCAATACATGGAATCAAAGAGCATTAAGCATTAGCTTCAGCCCACATAGGAAAAGTGAGAACCTGGATTGCACACATTTTGCCCCGGTAAGAAATTAGGTCTGGCAAGTCCTGGGAAGAAAGCTGCCCAGGCCTACGTCCCACACCCACTTCGAATTGGTCAATTACTGCACAAATGAAAAACCCAAAAAAGAAAAAACCATTATTTTCCACTGAAAAGAAAATAGCACCTACATATGCTGCAACAACAAGGACATCTTAGAACAACAACTTGAACATTTATGGTATTGAACAACTACTATGATATCCACACTGACTTCATTCTCCCCCAACAGTCAATGCCATACATCAACCAGTGTACGTGAGTTTCTGTCACAAGACCAGCAGTAACAGGAGAACTATGATAACTGGCTCAACAGAACCTGAAAGAGAAGGAGAAGACCAACAAAGAAGAAAAAAGAGCACAAAAAGAGAGGTTAAAAAAAAGAAAAAGATCCAAATAAGAACAAATGAAGAAAAAGAGAGAAACAAGACATAGAGCTTCAAAAGCATTTACTTTTGAAGACAGCAAACCAATAGTTACAAATGACTTGAGATTTGTTAGTTAGTGTTCGGCACCCACTTCTGAGAGCAAAGAGAAGTTTGGAGGTCCTTTTGTTAAAGCTGCTCCATGGCACATTCAACGCCTCCTGCAAGAACAGAAGTCACCACACAATTGCTGAGAAAGAGATTTCTGTTAACTGAAATAAGAAAGCAGCAAAAATAGTGGAGTTACTATCATGCAAAGAGAAGGAAAGAGCAGACAGGTGTTAACCTGAAGGCTGGGAAATGATATATCTTGCTGTGCAGCTTTGTCATCACCTGCTTTCTGTATAGACATAACACCAACCCACAAGCTGTTAGGTGAAACAGATAACCTGATACAAACTAGCTCAAACTAGTCAACCTGATTCTAGTACCATTGCAAAAGGTGAACCACTGGCTACTTAGCACAAAGGGACAGATATAACCTTTGATGTAAATGAATGCCTCTGCAGATCCACAAACAGGCTTCCACAGGTCCCCCTGCAGTCGACTGAATAGAATGCAACTCTATGAGGCCTTTTCCTGCACGCCTCATTCACTTGCATCTGCAACACGCTCAGTCTTCCTTTTTCAGGAGATTGTTAACCTAAGAATACGCAGAATGTCTGTCATGAACAAAAGAACACAGATGCAAAATGAAACATATAGGATAAATAAGAGCAACTGACCCTCAGTGTAATGGACGAACGACCCATGATGACAGCATCAAATCTGTCATAGAACTCATCAGGCTTACTGGAGATCCCTCCTGCAATGTAATGCAATTCAATGGAAGATTCCATGACCCAGTATCAAAGAGCAAAGTCTGAAGTGGTATCCCTGTATATCCTATAAAATATGCTACAAACCTGCATGTATGTGTTCCTCAGAAGGCTTTTCATTTCAAGATCTGCTCTGCAAAGAAAGTTTACTAGTCAAACGTTTCCAGGTTGCATTTTGTGCACACCTTCTTCAACTGAGACTTGGACCATTGGATTGAAATCCCGCAATGAACTGGCACACACTGTGGCTATGCTGTTGCCCTGACCCTCAAGTTCATCAAAGGGAACCAAAAAGTTGGCAGCTGAGGCTTCAAATGTCATGGGACTGTCATCCATGAGCACAAGGCTGCCTATACCCGCCAGCACAATATTCTTGCATGTCTGCAGGCAAAACTCCTTTGCAGTCAAAACAAAGCATCATACCACCAGCTGAATCAAGCAAGTTGCAAACATTGTAGCAAAAAAATGAAGCACTTCATAGAAGGAGCTCCAGATTACCTCTGCAACCACGCCTGTAATGCCAACAACCAGTATTCGTGCTTTGCTTAATCTGAGCACCCCACAAAACCAGCACAGGAAGCTTTAGTCACCAGCTTAAACCTAAACCTTCAATGCCTTTGGATTGCTGAGGACTGCAAATGCAAAGAAAAGTCTAATTCTCGTGAACCGAGCATCTGATGTCTGCCAGAACCTGTTCCCTGCATTTACAGCATGCGGTACAATAATTCTGATGATAACGATGACACTCATAGGGTTTGGAAATTGCTTACTTCCGTTGAGCATCCGCTCCCCAAATTCGGATCTGGCGATCATAAATGGCAGCTTCCTGCTCTGTCAAAAGCTCTGAAACTGGCTCCATTCCTGCAGTTGAAGTATATACAAAGAAGAAGTATATGCAGAACCCTTCCTTTTCCTGCAATGCATGTAACTCATAGTGTGAAAAAACGCGTCGTACACTTGCCGGGAATTGCAGCTAGCTGCAGCTCAGTGAAAGATATTGCAAAGCACAATACACGACAAATGCCAATACACAACAACAGTAAACCCTACAAATTCCCAAAACCCTCTCTTCCCCTCTGTCGCAGAGACTGCTGCACACACGAAGAACGTTAAGAAGCTCTGTCTCTCTCTACTCTTTCCAACAACATTAAAAGAAAATCAAACAACTCAGTGTTCCATACTCCTGCACAAAGCTTCCGCACTAGACATGGAAAGAGAGAGAAACACACCCTGCAACAAACTTCAAAGCTCGTGCCTCAACTTCTTGTTCAAAACTCTTTTTTGAAAAAAAAAAAAAAAAAAAAAAAAAAAAAAAAAAAAAAAAAAACACAACAAA
>Ga0116227_10007000_pt1 | contig 22358 bp, 14 predicted proteins | sample S1TSphgellanicum_FD_89693 | JGI IMG/M metagenome (GOLD analysis project Ga0116227, IMG submission 89693) | Host-associated microbial communities from peat moss isolated from Minnesota, USA - S1T2_Fb - Sphagnum magellanicum MG | ecosystem: Host-associated > Plants > Peat moss > Unclassified...
GAAAACCTAATTTTAGAAGCCATGCAAGTCCTATTAGGAGCCGCGACAGCTGGGTTTCAGGACTCAGACAGACGGACGCGGCTCCCTTCTTCTGTTGCTGCCGTGTTGCTGCATTTGGCTCTCAGGACCTGGGTCGCTGGTAGCCGGTGGTCAGTTATCTCTCTGGCCGGTTCTGCCAGAGTCGTCCGACAGACGCACAGACAGACAAGGTACTTTATATATATGATATGCAATGTAAAGCAACTATTCCAACTGCGGCCATGTCACTGGCTTTCCATTAGCCTGCTGTGATCACGATTACTTACTGTGCAGTGGGTGTAGTTGTGATCACAGCAGCCCAATGTAAAGAGACCCCTTAGTATGGCTCTCACAATGACCATGTGATTACCATGGTGTGTCAGGAAGAATGCAATTTTGGGAATGGAATAGGATGATCCTTCAAACCAGGCAATGACTTCAGAGGAAAGCCATGCTGATCCCAGTGTTGGAATTCAGTCATAAATTGATTTTTTGTAAGTTAGCTGCCTCCTTCTAGGCTACCTCCAATCCCTTGAATGTGGAGATGGGTTCATCAAAGCGCTAATTCAATCAAATCCTCAGTGCTCGGCATGGCAGTGCCCAATCAGTAGACCATATGAAGACTCAGAGATTCCATCCAGCTTTTGTTTTTTTTTAATGCAGATTTTCGCCAAAAGGTTAATAGAAAAAAGGGGCTTTGAATTGCAAGCAGGGAATTTTTTTTCCCAACCATTGATAGGCTGTTGCAGCGATTGCTCCATCCTTAATTTCCTGGAGTCACCTCAACCAACGATGGCTGGGAATGGAGGAGTTAGATCCTTCTATCCAAACAAAGAAAGTTCCATTGGAATTGAGGGTACTTAATATTTATAAATACCTCCATTAGGGGTTGAGAGTATTCAAGAGTTAGGTCTATGAGGACGTACATTAAGGACGTCTTGAAGACTAATAAGTATCCTTAAGTATTAATTACTCAGGAATTAATCTCAACACATATTTTGCAATGGTTTTTGTTGTGGGTACCTGTTGAACTTCCCCCTTTTTTTTTTGCACAAACCACCACCTTAGGTCTATTTTGAAAAATCCATCTTTGCCAAAAACAAAATCAGCAAATGACCAAGAAGCTACTACCTTTTCCTCCATCAAAATTACATTAGAAACAGCCTTTCTTTTCTGGCAAAATGGTGCCAGATTTTGTCCTTCACCAAGATTGTTTGATGACCCAAGCAAGAAAATTGGTGGAGGTTTCACCAAACAAAGCTCCAACACCAGACGGACATTGCTTGTTTGCATTGTCATTGGTCATCCATATTGCATATCCACTGTCAGTGTTGTAAAGGTCACGATCCTCCTTTCGTCGGATTTCATGCCAAACCTTAACTGATTTCACCCACTCCATTTCACATATTAGGGTTAAGCTACCAAGAAGTGTCATGGGGCTCCACGATGTCACTAGTCGTTTGCATTTAGTGGTGGATGCTTGTCGCCAAATAGTGGTTGAGTTACCTTTGAGATCACCAAATCTCTAGTACATTTGGAAGAGGGGAAATATGTTGTACAAGAATTTAAGGGGGGGTGTTTAATCACAATGAAAAGTGGTGCCATTGTAAATTATAACTTATGGTGTGGAGGCACAATGTAGAGGTTGGAGCTTTTTTAAATTCCTTTTATGTTGAATTTTGATACTTCTTTTCAGCAACACTCCTTTGATGCTTCTTCTAAACTTTACATTATTTTATCATTTGGTTTCATGTTGTTTCTATGTCATTTGTGTTTCCAAAGTCTTGTCTTGTTGTTGTAGCATCTTTGTGTCCAGTTGTGTTGCGCAACGTTATTTGTGTTTTTAGTCATGTATCCACATTGCATCTTATCAAATTTTAGAAGCTCAAGCCTAAAACACCAATTTTTCATTCCTCAAGGCCTCAACCATTACGATATTTATGTTTGGACTTTGAAGTGAATTGAGTTTTCTAGTTCACAATTAATTTGTTAAAAGCCTAAGTCTTTGTCTTATGCATCATCACTAATTGATTTGGAATTTCTAGCTTTAAAGTTTAAGTATTTATTCTTTGTCTTCTTTTTAGCATATCAATCTTCCTAAACTTGATTTTTTGATGTCTTTGAGGTTATGTGCCTATTTTAATTCAAGTAGAAATCCTTGTCTTTATTTCTCCTTTGCTATTGCTTTTAGATTCAACTATGTTTCCCCCTTCCTTTACTTCTTTCAATGGATCAAAATCCCTTCTTGAAAAGGCTTGGAGTCCTCCTAATTTTATAAGACTTGAGAGTTCTTCAAGTTCAAATTATGCTAAGGTTTTTTCCCCAATTAATGTTCAAGGTCCTCCTTCTTTTCTTCATCCTAATTCTTTTATTGGTTTTACTATTACACCTTATCCTAGAGGTCCTTTTTCTATTGGTCTTGATGTTGCAACCTATCCCACTCATCTTTTTTCTTATGTTGTTCCTACTACTATCGTTTCTTTAGATCCAAATGTTCTTTCCCTCACTAGTCCTCATGTGCAAGACTTTCAAGACCATGAGCTAATACCCCATGTTGATTTGTTTGATTCTTTTTTTGACATGGAACCTAATCCACCTTGTAAGAAATAGAAGTTTGTTGAGGGGGAATGTAGAAAAAATCTTATGACAATACCTAGAAGTTCCAAATTGAATGGGCAACCCAAATGCCATGGGCAAAAGGTATAGTGGTTAAAGATGGTTTTATAAATATGGTGAAATGTAAAATGTGTTCTTTAATTGAAAACAAAAAAAAATCATGAGTTGTAAGTGGGACATTTTAACTAAACATTAGGGCCATCAAATTGTAGTGCAAAATATGCCAAATCTTGGTTTGAAAAAAGGTCAGGAATACACTACAAAAGATTGTGCACATTTAAAGAATATGAGATTGTATACACAAAGGGATTCCAAATCAATTTTGGCTCAAATAAATAGACTTGCAAAGGAAAGGAATAAAAAAATTAGTCAAATGAAGTCTATTTTTCATATCTTGTTACATGGTTGTCTGATGTTAAAATATGAGTCTTTGTATGAACTTTTCAAAAGTATAAATGTCCCAAATAACCCATCCATGCATTGGTCTGATAATGATGGTTGGACACTTGCTAAATTCATATTCATGCAAGTTCAACATGCCACTTTCGAGGCCATTCAATCTACCAAGTTCTTAGTAAATTCATGTGATGAAGTTACAACCATTGATAATGGTTTTTGGATTTGTATTCATGTCTATGTGGTTGAGTCTTGGGTCAAGTTTCCAATGTTGTTTCAAGTCAAACAAATTGTCAACGGGTTGGGCTCCTCTAATTTCATTGAAGTTATATTGGTTGCTTTGATGAATGTGGGGGGCCAACGAAGGAAGATGTGGCAAAAAAGTTGTTAGGCTTTGGTGCAAATGGGGCTTTTGTTTTTTAAGGGGCGGGGGGGGAGGTCACACAACGAATAAAAATGTTTGGGCATCCTTTTCATTGCTCATAGGACTAACCTTGCGATTTAATCTTTGTCTAATTTGACCCTTTTGCTCAACTTGAGGTATCATAACTAACTTGCATAATTATTTTTCGCATTCATTGAAACACCATTTGAAATTTCAAAAGCTTATTATAATCATCAAAACCAAGGGCAACAAGATATTGAAGAATATGAAGATGTGGTGGATGTCTATGCTAGATCTTTTGAAGAAAATCATGTCAAAACACAAGTTATTGCTTGCAATTATGCAAGCTAATCAAACATCTATACAACTAGCAAAGGTGAATGTTAATAAACCTTTCCTATGTTTTTTTCGATTTTCAATTTTATACTTTTATCATGCAATCAAATTTTCTAAAACTTATTCCAACTTAAAAAGTAGTTGGAGGTTTTGAAGAATGGTAGTTGATAAGTAAACATAACATATATAGTTTTTTCTATGTTTTAAATTATGAAGATCCAACTTGTAAAGATTTTTTTTTCATGTCATGATATCTTATGTCACTTAGAATTCCAACTTATAGATGTGAGTTTCATTTGGGCTAAATTTTGTTTTACTACCACTTTGCAATCTACATTCATTTTATTGTGGTATTTTGTTGGAGTGACCTTTTATTGCAGGCCAATTTGGGCCTATTCACAGACACGCACCTACTCCTTATATATGTTGTTTTACTTCCTTTAATGGAAGCAATTGGTGCCTCGTTCAAGTTTGCTCAAAAGCAAGATGTTTTCATTAACAATTTTGTTGTTGTAATAAAGGTTTGTTAAGGCCAATTGTATAAATTATATTGTGACAACAATAGTGCCTTTGTTAATGATGACTTTTGGTCATTGAGTGGATTGTTGGTATGTGACCATTAACAAATCCACATGAAGTGGGTCACCAATTACAATAATGATTCAATATAACACCTTGCATTTGTGTTGCATGGGGAAAACATTTGGGCACATTGGGGTGCCATATGTTCAAAAACTAACACAATTTTCCCAATGACATAAGTTGTTTTTGCCCATATACTTCAACTTGCAAAATGTAAACATAAGTTTCTATTTACCTTAAACCTTTTTCAAATGTTTATTTAATTTTAGCTTGTAATTTTGTTCAAAATCATGATTTAGACAAGGAAATTCATGAGATGGGAATATGGATAAAGGTTTAAATTTAAGTCTTATTTTAAGTATTACACAAATTTAACATGTGGGTTGAAGTTGGAACTAGTAAAATCTATTACAGGGTTGATTGAAAAGCCAAATGTTCAATTTCCCAAGTAGTTAGTACTAGATGCCATGGGTGTTGTTTATCCCCAATATTTGCTACAGGCAAATGCATACAAAAATTTTCTTCAACATTTGGAGGTGTTGAAAGTATTTTACAAGTGTCCATGTCCATGTGGAATTGCAACAAATGACAAATCAACATTGGTGGTGCCTATTGTTCTTTTAGGTTGGGACTTGGATGCACAACAAGGCTTTTCAAACTTACCATGAAGTTGAGCAAGGGCAAAGTGGTGGCATTGGCAGTTGACAAGGTGTAGCCCCAAATTGTCGATCCCCTATCATTTGTGGAAGGTGATCAATGTTTTTCAATTCATGTCCCATACTTTCCAAAAATATTTGAAATAAACAGAAATTTTTATGACTCATGTTCTTAGGTTTGTAGAGGATGAAAGATGTTAAAGTTGTGTCATTTTTAAAGAGAAAATTTGCAAATTCATTTAAACCCACATTTGCAATTAGTTATTGCCATGTATGCATAACATTTTTTCACATTATTTACACCTTTCCTTATGCAACTACATTTAAGAACTAGCCAAATGTCATGACAACTTTTAATTGAGGCCAATATGAATGATTTTATTAATCCTTCTTGTGTTCATGATTTCCATGACAATAACAAGTTTTGAATGTGTCCACTTTTTTATGGGTGGTATTTTGCATTCTATAGGTCATGCTTTTGGAAAAATTGTTAGCCCCCAAATAATTTTTGTAGTTAGAATGCAATAGATCTAAAGATTTACAAACCAAACATAAATATATACCAAGTAGAAGTACCTAGCACCAATTTACACAATGTATTTGTTTACAACATTGTCCAAATGTAATTTTAATACAATGGTTGTACTTAATTTGTTTTTGCCACAAGGTTACAATTTTCACCACACATGTATGATCTAGGGTCTAGATGTATTTGCCACCTACACCATAAAGGATGAAATGAAAAAAAATGTTGATTAAAATCCACTTAAGCAAATCAAAGGGTATTATATTTTCACTTGCCCAATTTTATAATTTACAAATTTATAAAAAACAAACCTAGAGCTCTCATAAAACCCCCCATGCAACCCATAATTGAAATTTATTTGTGCACATAGTACATGATTCATATTTTCATGAATCTTGATACATATGCACGGTGCTGGTTGCCTTTATATTTGAGACTTATAATATGTATTTTTGTTTCATTAGATTATTTCATGGACTTTTTAAGATTATGGTTGGATTTGATGTACAAGTTGCTTAAAGTAATGAAGACGGGATTTGATTGTCATGGGGTTTTGGGAATGCCTACAACTACAAAAATGTTTATTGGACCTTGAATTTTAAACAAAGCTCCAACAACCCTTGGGAATCCATTTTGTTGTTTGTTGTGTAGAGATGTTGCAAATCAAAACTCAATCACTCCAAACTTTAAACACCAAAATGTTTAGTGTTCAAAAGTTTTAATGTCTCTCTTTCAATCCAAGTTTGACAACTTAGTATTTGTCCTTTCCAAGTTCACTATTTTTTAATAGTTCTACATTTGAAGCTTGCTATTTTCAAGCTTCATTATGTTTTGGGAATCAAAAATCAACTATTGTAACTTGGGACTCATCATTTAGGCTCTCAATGTCCATTGTTCAAATGTCAATGTTCATTCATCACTCATGGTTCGATTCACATGTAAAATCAAATTCATTTGTTGCATCTTTATGAATTAAAAACTAGGGTTTCAATCCAATGTTTGAATTCCAATCTTTCTAAGTCTTAATTAATTGCACAATTAATGGCATGTTCATTACTTTAACCTAAGTTTTAGGAAATTCAAATTTATCATGATTTTATTTTTTTATAAAAAGTTTTGATCTTAGTTTTAAGGTTTTCGACTCCATTTTCCATTGTAAGTTTTTGATATTGATGTAAACTTTGTAAACGCCTATTATAAGCTTATGATTCTTGAGTCTTGTTGTAAGATTTTTACCTCCAAGGTCCTGTTACAAGTTTTGAATTTTTTTTTCTTTACTCAATGCTCTTATCTTGAATTGTTATACCCTAGTATTCAGAACACCATGGCTCCTCTACAAATTCCCAAAAACTTTAAGTTTGAACCTTTCTACCCTTTTCCCTTGCCCCTTCAAGATGAGGTTGGGCCATCATCTTCCTCACCACCAACATCTAATGATAGCCCTCCCATCATTTTGACAAAATCATCTCTTAAAAATCTATCTTAGCAAAGTTGGAAAGAGGAAAGGCTATTTAATGAGATTTCCACAAAGTTTTAGAATGCATTGAATCCACCTTCCATGGGTCGACTTTGTTGTGAATAATAAGGGGGAAGAACATCAAGTGAAATGCATGATACACATCTTTAGAAGGAAAACAAAAGTTACTAGCTCCCAAATTAGATAGCCTTCTCAAGTTTGTTGGCCACAAAAATGCCAAGGTTTTATTCTTAGTGTTGATGTTGGTTCATATTTAATAAACAAATATTCAATGTACTCCAAGAATGAGCAAATTTATACTACTAGTCATAGGCCTTTTGTTCTAGCATTATATGTTTTCTTTGCACATAATGCCAAGTTTTTGAAATTCTAAAAGTTTGCTAATTTTTGATAGAAAAGAAGGGCCAAAAATTGTTCAAAAATGTCAAAACCCATTGGATTTCAATGCTTTCTTTAGCAAAACACATGTATGTAGAATACCCCCCTTTAATTGTGAAAATGCATCTTGAAAGTTCCAAGAATAAGGTTGTTTTGAAGAACTTGAATACTTTATGTGACATCAAGTTCATTCTTGAGCTCCCATGTATCCTTCCCATGCTTGAGTCTCTATCCATGCATTGATCAAAATTGCATAAAACTAGGATGTATTTCTGTGTCATTTTGTGGAATTTGTCAATTGGCCCAACAAGACTTATATTGGTTATACTATGATCCTTTTGCCAAACATGAGGAGCTAATTTTTTATGATTTCAATTTAATTGAGGTCTTAATCAATGATAGCCTTCCATTAAGTTAATTTTAAAATCTAAATGGCAAAAAACTTGTTATCTATCTCTCTTCACAAAAAGAAATCTTGGGTTTTCCCACTACCACCCATTGCAACTACTTGTCCAATTTTACCACGATTTGACTTATTATCATCATGCACAAATAACAAGTGAAATTGTTTACTAATTATTTATGCATAATTTCCATAGTGAAAATAATGACCGCCTTGATCACTAGTATTAGATTTTTTTCCTCCATGTTGAATTTTATAATAATGGAAAAAAATTTGACATGGAAAATATCTCAACCTTAGACTCCTTACAAGAGTGGTAATATTGTTTAGTCATGCTTTTAATAACTTTTCAATTATTAACATCTAGCATAATTGAATCATGGTTTGATAATAAGTGGAGAATGTTACTCATGCACTTTGCACTTACACAAGAATTCATCTTATTTTATTTTTTAATAATTTCAAATCATTTATGTGAAAATTAAAGTAGCATTTCACTTTATTTACACATTGCACTATAATGGTTAGTGATTTTTTGACATCTCTTCAACTATCAACATGGTACATGAGTTGAATTGTACACTTGTATCATTTTGATACCATTGCTCATTGATTGCATTTTACATTTATCATAATTTAATAAAACACATGCAATAACTTATAAAGACCTATGGGTTTAAATTTGGAAGTTGGAAGGTGTATTTAATGAAGCACATTGAGTGAGTGATTTTAGTTGAGTTGTGGTGCCAATTTTGGTTGGACATTGAGTTTTTGTTCTTGAGGTACAAAAGGTTTTAAAGGTGGTAGTGGCTTTAAGCTAGTTCACAAAAAATTGTAATTGTTCATGGTCTTTAATGTGAATCCATTTGGTTTTGATTGTTTCTTTATCTTTCAATATAATTCTAATAGAGTCCAAATGTTTTATGTAGGTTTATTTCAACGTGATTTCCTTAATGTATCTCAAATGTGATACGATCCATGATTTGATGGAAGCTTTGTGTGCAAGTTTCATTAGATTCGAAAGCTTTTATAGGCTAGAGAAAGAAACTTTTAGCATGAGTTCTTTTCATATCCTTTTCCCATGGTGGGATCATAGGACAAATCAGGCCCTTACTTTTGTCAAAGAAGTTTAATGGAGTTGTCTATTTCATTCATTTACAGAACAAAACTTTCTTGCATTTTAATTTGTGATGTGTGTGCACCATTGTGGAAGTGGTTCAATTTTAAGGCAAGGACCTTGCTAGTCCAAATTTAAGTCAATGAAGTTGTAGGGAAAGTAAGTAATAAATGGAAATTTTAGTATATTATATAATTTTTGGATTTGTTTTTTGCAACAATAGCTTTGAACTTATTTTCTAATGGGATTTTGGGTGTAGGTAAGGTTTGGGCTATAATGGGTTACATTGCTTTGGGGGGTTGGAGTTCAAATCCCTTCAAATTGGTTATGATTTCATTTGGTTTTTATGAAGCTCAACAATATTTTTGATTCCAATCTTCATTTTTTCCTACTTGGTTGGTCAAGTTGTAATGCCATGACAAAAAATTTCCATCTTTCCAATTTTTCTTCTTTGATTCAATGGCATAATCTATTGGAATGTGATGACCAATTTGCTATGCATGTGATTCATTTTAATTTTGCACAAACCTCCAACCAACTTTAAATCCATGTTTTGTTTGAAGGTAAATTTGTGTGTGTTCATGTTTCAAATTTTGCTTTCATAGAATGTTTAGTTTAAATTTTTTTGAGTGTGATACAATAAAATGAAATGACAACAACAATAATGGCAACTATTTCATTTGTAAGGGATTATAACCTTTTGTGGGTGGAAAAGTATAAGCCACATTGAGTGAGTGACATTGTGTGGCAACCACGTCTATGTGGTGGCAAGACCAAGGTCATAATTAACACAGATCAACAAAATGCTTAATCTCATGTTTTTTGTATGTTGTTTCTTACCAATTTTGTTCACAAAATTACTTCAATTTTTAAAAAAATAGATGATTGCTTAATTAAGTGATTGGAACTTGCTTCTAAAGACTTTTCATTTTGTTATAGGAAAGAGATTTGTAGTTTTTTTATTCTAGGAAAATGATTATGTAAATGGTATTTAATGTGGAGTTTGTTTTTAGCCAACTAGAAAAAGGGACCACCTAACATTGACAAGACCATGGTCATATTAATTTTAACACATGAGCTATTAAGCCCTAGTTTCAAACAAGCAATACTTGAGCTTAATGTTTTTGATGAAAGGTTTTTAAAATCCAATTTACCCTAGTAGTTGGTTTCTTTTGAAATATTTTAATGTTGATGTAGCTTTTGATGTTATGTGTATGCTAAGGAGCTAAGACAAAGGTGGGCAAATGGGGGAGGATTTCCATTTTTTCATGTAGAGGTTTACATGTGGTGTGCAACAAAATCAAGATGTTTGCATAGAAGAAAGTCACATTGTCACCAAAATGCCACAAAATTGTCTTTTTAGATGAGATTCACAAATGTGACATCTAAAAAAAAATGAATTTCGAAGGTGGCATGTGTTCATTTTGGTTTTATCAATATTGAAAGCTTGGTTTCATTGACCTCAACATGTGAATTTGCAACATGACAATAGGAGCACACCAAGCTCTACAAAGGACTATGGAGATTTATTCCAACACTAGATGTTTACATTGGCTTGCAATATGTTATCCAAGATCATTGAACCCATTTAGAGTCAATGTGTAGTTGTGCATTTCAAATGTCATAGAACATGAGATCTTGGGTTGCTTCTTTTAGGTTGTAGAAGCATAGAAGGTAAGCTTTGGAAATTTAAGCTCAAATTTCATTCGTTTGCATTGTTGAATCTTTCTTCTTGAATTGTTTGTTTTTTGTGTAGCTTGGGTTGGGTCCCAATATTTTAACGTTTGGTGAAGAAGATATCGTATGTTTTAAAAGGGTTGAAAGGAGTGGTGTTCACAACAAATTGAGATATGAAGCAAGTTTTAAACAATTTACAAGCCAATTACAATGATTTCTAGTTTGTTAATTAGGACAATGTTTTCAAGGTTGAAATTTATTTTGTACCATATTGTTGAATTGAGTTCATATTCATCATTCTCACATAAGCTTAAACTATTGTTATTGAACATCATAAAAATGCAAATCCCTAACACTATTAGAAATAACATGATACATTTGTAATTATTCTAATTTTCTTGGTACTATGTGATCAACCACATCTACTATTGGTTTTACACATCATTAAACACCCATTTAATGAAGGGAAAAAACATGGTTAGGTGGCTCAAAAGTCATGTTTAAGAGTCCATAATCTAACAATAGTGATTTTTTGGGGAGTTTTAACAATTATCAAACCATAAATCCTATAATTATCCCATATGCTCTTAATCATAAATGTTAATAAGCCAACCTACAAATATCCTTAAACATGTGATTGATAAAAAAATCCATGCAAAAGATTAAAAATTTTAATGTGAAATGGGCTCTCAAGGATAAAAATTTCCAACAAGCACATCATTTAAAAAAATTAAACATTAAAAATATATATATTAAGAAAGTTTCAATGCATTTCACTAATAAATTTTTATTGATGATGCTTTATTTATTTATTGACACTACTTTGACATATTTTCTAAGTCCACATTTTTCAATTTTTTTGTGTGACAAACATGGTGTTGTCATTTCAAAAGTCCATTACAAGTCCATAATCTTCTTAAAATTCATCCAATTTTTTTATGATGATTCCCATTAAAGTCTATGACAATATGAATAATTAAACCATTGGCAAGTTAATTTTGAATATGGTTTTAAATTTTATGTTTGTATGTAATCCAAAATCATTACAAGTGTGACAATCCAAATTGTTCACCTATTCATGCTTTCATCTTCAAAACCTTGATGATGCATATGTGGGCCTTAACCAACTATATGATTTAGGCCATGTAGCATCCAACATTATCGCCATTCTCTTCAAAGTGGTCAAGATTCAAAAATAATGACACGTTCGAATCCCTAAAGGTAAAGTACATTTGGCTAAGTTGATTTTGCAATTGCCCCCTTTGTTCTCCAATTCAGAAATGAACATATGCATTTGCAATGTAGCATAGTTCCAAGTTCCAACTTTTGATAGCTTTTTGGCACCCTACAACTTGAAATTTGGAGATATCTAAAATTATAGGTATTGCATGGGCCTATAATTAAAATCTCCTTAAAATTATAGGCCCATGTATGGAGATTTTGCTTTGTGGTGCACATCCTCCATCTCCTTAAAACCTAACAAAAAAAACCAAAAAAACCACCAACCTTAGATAAACAAAAAAATAGGTCAAAAAAAAGACAAACATGAACAAAAAATAAAAACAAAAGATCAAGAAGACATATCTAGGTGCAAACCTAGTAAAAGTACTCATTGGCACCTCTCCAAGTAGTTTTTCAATAGTTTTGACAAGTTCATGTGTCAACATGGGATTGATCAAAAAGTTTTGAGATAGTGCATAATAATGATCTTCATACAATTTTTTAACACTATTTTATTATGCTGAAAAATTAGTTATAAGCTTTAAAAAATGCTAAAAATGATTATATATATATATAGGATCATTTTCAAACTTATCTAAATGCTAGATTGATATATTTGAAACATTTTTGTATAAATACAACACAAATCTTCAACATTAACTTAGTTTATTAAACTTAGAAATGTATATTAAAAATAAAAACTACTTACATTCAAGGTGGTCCATATTAACATTGTTATATAGTCCAACATGATAGTTTGAAACATAAATGGAGAAACAAAATTCTAAACCTTTCTAAATTTCATTATGAAAACATCTGTGCCTCCATTGAGTTTATGGTTAAGGGTTGGGGACTAGCACAATTAAAATTTCCTCATTGTTCCAAAACACAAAAGGTGGTTAGTTTGGGTTTATTTTAAGGTAGCTTGAGGCCTAGGCCCAAGCAAATGGCTTTCGATGAAAAACTTGTTGGAATCCTACATGGACTATTATGGATGATGTTGTTTGGGCCTTTAATAGGGTATTTGTTAAGGTCCACCTTTTAAAGGTGCTTTTGATGAAAACAACAATAGCCCATCATGGGTCTCAAAACTTCTTAGCCCCTAATCTAGGATATTTTATTAATGTTTATATATATTTTTGAAAAGTAAAATTGGAGGGAATTTTAGGTGCCCCCCCGCCCAAAATTATGCCCCATAAATTTCCTAAACATAATAATAAAAAGGGATCATCTCTTAGATTATTTCCCTTTAAATCCTAAACATAGTAATAAGAAGGATCAGTTTTTTTCTCTAATCATTTATTTGAAACTTTTGAAGGTGTTAAAGTTTTTTGCACTAGAATTGTTTGTTGACAATTCATTTTGTTGTTAGTTTTTTTTCACAAATTTTTGTTCCAATGATGGAAGGTTATCCACATTATGGAGATTACTCACAATCACAAGGGTGGAATCAAAATTCCCAAGAAATGTGGGTTGCCCTATCCATGGTTCAATTTCAAATTGTCCAATTTGAGAATGTCCAATCATAATACATTTTAGCCAATAGGAAAGAATTCACAACCTTTACATATGAAGATCCCTTCTAGTGACAAGAATGTAAAATTTCTTGGAAAGAAGTGCTCAATTTTGTTTTTAGAATGTTTATATTTTGTGGACAAAATAAGGGAGATTGTGGGGATCAAAAAAGACAAGATGGGCCATGATAAAATCATGTGTTTGTTCTTTGGTTCAAATTGGGTTTACACTAGGAACAAATGCCCTTAAACCATTTCCCATGGGTTTTCATACAATATCATCCAAAAAGTGGGGTACCATGAGGTTTAATAGGCCATGGCTGAAGGGTTTTAATGTAAACCACACCTAAATTGAATACAAAATTTTAAGAGCTTTAGTATAATAAAAGTAAGTAACAAGTAATTTTAAAAATTGATTAGGGAATATTGTGTTTCTCCCTACTTTTATATGAGAATTTTGATACTTTTAAATTATAATATAAAAAACTAAAAGTCTATAAGTACATTTTATTATGCCATTAATTTGAAAGTATAAAAAATCCAATATTTGATGTTGTTACAACCTATTTTGAAAGTTGTGAACTTTGCTTGAATTTTGATGAATTTACTTAAACCTACTTTAAACACATGCTTTTAAAATATAGTTGTAACAAAGTAAAAAAACACGTTCATATCAAACATTGAACTAAATACTATTTTTATGTTCAACATATCAAGGCTTACTTGATAGCTACTTTCCATTTATGTTGCAAGGTAATTTGTTGGGTCCATTTTACCATCTTTTCACTTCAAAATAAAAAGAGAATGCAAACAATAAGATGCAAAACCACATAACAAAGAAAAACCTCATAAAGATGTGTGGTGAATGGATATAATGTGATAAAAAAGTGAAGAACATGATGGAGAAGAGGTACAAAGGCACTAAACACAAGGCAATGGAGGTGGGGGACATCATGATAGAGAGGAATTTAGGGTGACTGTAAGGTGATGAATAAAACTTACAAAGCACAAGGTGATGGAAACAAGTTGGAGAATCCAATGTGATGGAAATAATTTGCAAACCACAAGGCAATGTAGATGAGTTATAGAACACAAGGTAATGGAGGTAGAAAATGTGATGAAAATACAAGAACACATGAAAAGGAAAACCTAAAGAAATGGAAAGCCCTTAAGCTCTAAACCTTATAACCAAAACTAGAATAAAAATTTTGAGAAAATTTTGGTTTGATTTAGGTTCTAAATTTAAAACCTAATTTACCACTTAGTCTATTTATTAAAAAATAAAATAAAAATAGGAATGTTAGTTTTAACTCCTCCTATCCAACCTAGAATTAGTGTTAGGTTCCCATGTCAATTCCCCTACCCATTTATTTTGACATTTTAGTTAAATTTAGAGGTTTCTTGATTTTGGTTAGGTTTCAATTAAGATTTTTGCAACCATAACCAAAATTGGCGGTTCTAAATTGCCAAAATAGATAATTGCCCAACATTGGTAAGGAGATTTGGTAAGGACATGGTTCACTATAACTTTATTTAAAGATCAATCATGAAATAATAAAAGATTTGCAATCAAGGGTTACACAAGTTTGCCTTTGGTTTGACCTTATTCATTTGTAGTCATTGGATATGAAAATGATGTGATTTTTGGGTTTTTTAATTGTTAATTTTTTATGTTTGTTTCTAGTAGGTAACCAAAAATATAAAATTATAATTACTTTTTTGATTTCCATACCTCTTATTTATAGCCAAATTTTGGTACAACTTTTTATTAATGATGGCCATTTTGGTTACATCACAAAGTTGGCAAAATGGACATTGAATGATGGGATTGTCCATGCAATGATCTAAATGCTATGGTTGTGGATTTTTAAAAATTTCAAAGTTTTTGATATGAAAAACTTGGTTAGTGTTTTCCAAAAAATTAGAATGTACACTAGAGAAAAAAAATCTGAGAATTTCTCAATTTTTCTGTTGAAAAAACAACAATTTTTTCCCACAAGAAAACAATGGACTTTAAAATTATGAAGTATGGCTCAAATTATTCCTTTAAGGAGATTGCACACTTATGTGTTATTTTTGTGTTTTAATTAATATGAGTTTGTTTAGTTTGACTTGAGGAACAAGTGGTTGTTGATTCACCATTTGTGTAGATGAAGGTGAACTTCTTCAAATGACATAGCTTTGGCAAAATGAGCAATGGTGTTAGAATTGAATATCCTCCTAATTGAGCATTATGAATAAAAGTTCTTTGTGATTTTTAAGAGTGTCATTATTACATTTGTGCATGATGCATAGTGGGGATTGATGTCAACCTTTTATACATGTGTAGCACTTGTGTCATGTGTACACTAAATAATACATGATATCATTAAATTGATATCTTATGTATTGATGAGTGTTGGGTATGTATGTCCATTGCAACATACTAGTTGCATTGAGCTTGTTTTTTTTCTCAATTTATGCATTGGATATCAATGTTCAAATGTTCTTGAAATGGACATATTAGTCAGGTCTAAATAACAACCTACATGTTTTGAGGGGAATCTTGTGTATGAGATGAGATTAGCATCTGGGTAAGGAACATTCACATTGACTCAGCTTCTATTCAAAATGTGAAAAACATTGTTCGAGAAAAAGAATGACAATCTTGTCCAGTTGACTTAGGCTCAGAAAAACCATCACACTTCCCTAAATGTCTTGAAGTGCAATTCAAATGTGCACTATTTATTCCATTGGCAGCTTGCCCTTTTTCTGTTGCTGCAATCCTGATAAAAAAATTCAGACCTAACTTGCCAAGCTTTACTAAAGACAAATGCATATTTAGAGATACACTTTTTCTTCACACACAATAAAAAGGCAGCTTTGGGTACGGTTAAGTGCACTGGTAGCAAACAAATAGCAAGGGTATTTCTTGAGTTTTCCAGAGAATGATATCAATTTATTTCTGTTTTACATATCAAGGTACATACCCATTGAAACCCTATATAACAAATCAACACTACTATCAACAATGGACATATATGTTGGGTGTGAGTACACAGTCTTTTTTTTAAATTTTGGGCAAAAATTAACAAATGGCAAAGATGCCTCTAATTTCTAGCGAAAATTCCCCATTTTCTCAAAAAGAATTCGCCAAACTTCTCACTACTTTGTTGAGCATGTGTCACAACCAGTTTGTCTATTGCCTAAAATTTTAATGATCCCGTACAAAAGTGTCACCAGTTAAAGTGAAATCTGTGTGTTGATACTCGCCAGTGTTGCTTTGATACAAAAATGAAAAACAATTGAACTGGTGTTGATACATTGGAGATCATCACAGGCTAGTTTGCGTATGTCATTTGTGAGAGTTGGTGACTAATCTTGACCAAATGCTTGAGGTTCATGTTGATGGTATGGATTGATTGAGTACGGTGTTTTTGATTTCATGACTAGCCTAATGAGGGCAGCTTGGAGAATCTGACTTTTCTCTAGCTGGAGTTCAGTATGAGGCACTGGTACTAGGTACAACTGTTTGAAAAAGGAGCTTTAGGAGCCGAAGGCTTGCCTATCTTTCACAGCTCCACTTATATTGGGAAGCTTTTGGAAGGGAATCTTGTTGGTAAGGGTTAGCTTTTGCTGCATGGGATTTTGATAGCCCAACTACAAGAACCTTATGATGAGTTTTAGAAGTTCTTGGGAAGCTTATTTTCCTGTTTTTGATTCCAACTGGACAATTTACAGTTAGAGTATCCAAGTACGTTTGGGGCTATCCTTTTCTGAGAAATTAAGTTTTTTGTGATCTAGATCTCTATGGATGTAAAGTGCACAATGTACCATAGGGTTGGATTGAGGCTTCATTCATGCAAGTGAGAAAAAGAGATTATTTTTCGCCCATCTCTTTGCTCAACTTGCTTTGTGCTACTGGTGATGGGTTTAAGTCCTATGTTTAGAGTTTTCTCCTCTTAGGGATTGCCAGTACATTCTGCACTTTTGGATGTGGTCTTTTGTTTGGACTTTGGTCCTTTTTTTTTTCCTTCTCTTGTTCCCTTGCCGGGTGTTTTTCCTTTATTTATTTATTTATTTATTTATTTAGGATTATAGTGAAGGGGGAGGCAATGAAAATTATGAACTCATTAAGCATTTCCTTGCAAAAAGCCCCCTTTAATGGGAAAATTCTGGTTCTTATTGTTGAGTCCCTTTAATTTGCAAATAACTTAAAAAAATATACCAAATAAAATAACTGGTGGTTATATTGCCATCCTTCACCTCGCTCTCCCAACCGTATCAACAAAAGATGTCACCATGGCCCACCACAAAGAAATTCCCATCCAGTTGCAACAGGCAACCATAAATATTAACCTGCTCAATTTTCTTTTTCAAAACATTTCCTAAAACAATTAGGTATTATTGGGGAGGAGGTGAACTATTCAACATATCCAGTTTTGCACTATTTTACAGATATACTTCATCCAAAGCATGTTGTACACCTCTCTTTGCTACTAAAGTGGAAGAGAGAGAGAGATGATGTGTTCACACAGTTTATGAAGTTTATGCTATGAAAGAGCTTTATCCTAACCCCTAAACCCACCAACACCAACAACAAATCATAAGCAGCAGTGATGCAGGTGACTAGCACACACCACCTACAATAAGGAACCATAAGGACAGAGGTCAGATGAAAGTAAAGGTATGAACGGATGATGAGTCTGTAACAAGCCTGCTAAAACTATTATTGCTTGAACAGAGCAAGTTAACACTAGAACAGGACAACAGAAAGAAACAAAGGATACAGAACATGTGGTGCTCTATAGGTCCTACTGTACTTAATTGCAGCTAGCTACTATTTGGTGATCATGCCCAGCCCCTTTTTTTTATTGCTGGCAATATATAGCCAAAAAAAAGGAATAAAAAAATTGAAGTGCTAAAATCAAGTGCTTTTAGAGAATTTCAATAGAAAAAATTAAACCAAATTAGAAAAAAAAGAAAATTTGGCCAGATCTTTATACGTGGTTCAATTAGGTAGCCAAAAACATAAAAGGATATTTAATTTCTATATTTTCATATTTAGCTAATAGTCAAATCTTCCGTAGGATGATAGCCATTTTGGCTACATCACAAAATTGACAGAGAAAACATTGAGATTCAATATGATGAGCAGGAACTAACTTAAATTAGTTTAGAGTTTGTAAACAACCCATAATGAAGAGATGAGATAGAAATTAAGATGTTATAAAATTATTGTGTCTGGACAGAGTTAGTAAGTTAGTAAGTTAGTAGTCATATTAACTAACTATTGTTAAGCTAGGAGCCTGAGCTAATTGGAACAGCAGCAGGGGGTCAGATTCTGCTCATTAATATGTGATCCTTACCAGAGTCCCACTTCATTGCACTAGACTTTAGAGAAGGTTTTGTGTGTACTATCTATCTTCACAAATTCTTCAGTTTTGCAGGGCTCCTCGCTGTAAGCTGCTCTCCTAGAACATGCAACCACCCAGCAAGCAAGCAAGCTGCAGCTGATGTTGCTCATGTGAAGTTGTTCCTCCTGCAGTTCAAGGTTCTGGGTTGGTGATCATGGGTGATGGTGCTTTTTTGGAGGGGGGGTTTTCTTGAGTACAAGAGTTTAGAAATTGTTGAGATTGAGATTTGAGGAAGCTGTTGTTCAGGGAAGAATTAGAGTTCATAGACAGACACTGCGTGCCGACGAGGGTCAGGGTTTGAGCTGTTTTAAACCAGTACTAGTTTTAGATACTTAGATGCCAAGCTCGTGTGGTTGTTCACAGCGGAGATACTTGTGTTTTTTGTGCAAAAAGAGATTGTGCTTGTGAGGAAATTACTATAGAAATATATCAGATATGATCTTTGTTGTTGCGTTGACTTAGATAACAGGTTGGGTGATTGAAGAAAGGAGGAGGGAGGTGGGGGACGAGGAGGAGAAGCGCCTCTTGTGCAGAGACTAGGTGGATAAGTAATTGGCAAGTAGGCCGGCCGGCGCGCGCGAGATCTTCAGAAGCATTCGGCAAGATGCCAGATCATTTCGTTTCTCCATCCAACCGCCGGAGCAAGCAGCTCCGTGATCAGACTTCCACTTGTCCCAGGTGCGCCGCGGACATCAGCTCATCTGAGCACTCCTTTTGCTCCAATTGTTACGGCCCTATTCTTCCCGACGTTCAAGGGGGCGCTATACTTATATCTAGTCATGATCCTACCACGTCCTCGACCAAGTCTAGTGTCGACAAAGCTGCCGGTGGGGGTGGAAGCGCAGTACTCTCATGTGATCATCTCGCCGTGGCATCGACCAAGCCTGAGGCTGTTGAGTATCGTCATGGAACTTCAGGTCATGAAGGTGCGGCCTATAGCATCTTCGATACCACCATCTCGAAACCTGCTGCTGCTGCCATCGTCGAAGGTTTGGAGACCGCTACCCGCACGCGGGCGGACACAAGGTGCACCGCCGAACAGTTTGCCCCTACGCAGCAGCCAATTTCCTTGACAGATCTCTTTCGCGTCGTGAGTAGCTGCGCATCTGCGCCAGAGCTAGTGACCCGCCGCGCTGATGAAGCTGCTGCCTGCACGGATATCGAGCTAGAGAGCCGCCCTGCGGCTGCATTCCACAAAGTTCCGAGATGTCGAAGATCATCTTCAACGTCTTCTACACTTGCAGGGCGAAAGAGACCCGAGAGGTACTGCATCATCATTCAATATTTTCCTTCAAGTCTTGTGTTTTGATCTTCGTCTCGGATGATGATCATGCATGCATGGCAGAGTGCTAAGTTTTCTTTCAAACCCTTGCTTGCACGCGGCTTGCAGGAGTTGCCGGATGAAACGGTCCTCGTCAGTAAAGCTCCGAGAGAAAAAAGTTCGTGCAGGACCAGCTGCGCCGGTGCCAGAAGTTGCTGCAGCTCTAAGATCTTCTTCTGGGAATAACGAGACCCGCACTCGGCGGACAAAATCGTCGAAGTCAGAGGCGGAACATAAGTTCTACGGAGTGCGAACTCGGAGAGGAGTGAGGGGGTTTTTGGTAGAGATTCGACCTCAGAAGTGGAAGAATACCATCTGGTTGGGAACTTACGACACACCTATGGAAGCTGCAGCAGCTTACGACGCAGGTGTTTTCTACACTGACAAGCCCAAGAAGAAGTACAACTTGATCCAATACTTAAAGTTTCCGTTCCCTCCTCTTCCCCCTCATCTGGATGTCCGCAGCTCCTCACCAGCAGTAAAGAACGAAGTCAAGGTTTTTGTCAAAAAGCAGGCGATCTTGGCTTCAAGGATGGTGAAAGAGCATGCAAACAGATCATCAGCTGCTGCAGCTGCTGTTGGTTACGGATCGTCACTAGATCGTGTGCAGGCAGGTATGGATGCACGCTCGGCCTCGCGGCCGCAAACGGTACTGCAGCAGGCCGGATCATTAGCTGAAACTTCTGATCTACAGCTGCTCCAGGCGCCGTTCATGAATGCCAGACTAGTGGATACTGTTCCTGAATCCACAGGTGTTTCATCTGCTCCTGCAACACTAGGGTGGCATGGATCTTGTAACCGCGATTCTGACTTCGAGATGGATCAACTTGCTGGGAGTTTTTTCTGTGGACCAACACTACAACAATATCGATGCGGTTTACCCATGGATCAGCTGGAACCTGCTGCTGCAATTTGGAGCCAGGCGGACGAGCCCTCATGGCAGCGTCTAGGAGGCGGGTGTGACGATCTAATTCCAGTTATCAAGAACATCTCTCCATGCAGTCTACTTCAACAATATGATCATCATTTGCTGCAGCAGGATGAGTTTGCAGCTCATGAGTTCAAATGTCAACCTACTTCCGCAATTGCTGCAGCTACCACTTCTTCAAACTTAGGAATGCTGCAGGCGGCTGCTGCCGGGTCGACGACCGCCACCTGCAGCATGACTAGTGCAACATCAATGATCTGTAATAATTATAATTCTCATGGGATTCGCATGGCCTCTGGCACCTCCACCATGTTCAACTTGGTGCAGCAGGACAGTAGTACTATGGACTTCTCCTGCATTGCAGTCCAGAATTATCTACACCAACAACAAGCTGCTGAAATGGAATTCGATAACTCTAACATGGATTTCTTAATGACAAGCTGGTGATGATCACATCAACTTAGCTGGTTTTTGCAGAATTGACGCAATGTCATATAAGTAGAAGATGTATACACAGGAAAGAGAACCTGTATAAATAGAAGAATAATCTAGCTGATCTATATCTGATCTATTCCTGATCTACAGCATATATATGGTGAAACACAGTGCCATGCCATGATCGTGATTCAGGATATCATAGGAGTGAACTGCCTGAAAGATAGCACTGATAAGTCTGACAGTTCCTACGTAACACTTAATTTAATATCTGAAGATGACTCTTTTTCTAATGTTAGGAGTGTTTTCTGTCAACACCCTCTCTCACTCCTAACATACTCGAAGGCTTTAGCCTATGACGTTTTGTGACTGAGAATATTTCCTATTCCCTAGATAGGTTATCTATCGATATTACACCAATAGCTGATCTAAGAGTTTCAAATCTAGTTCTACCTAGAGGTTTAGTGAATATGTCAGCTAGTTGTTGAGATGTAAGAATGTATTCAACATTAATGGTTCTATCTTCTACTTTCTCTCTAATAAAGTCGTGCTGAATTTCTATGTGCTTTGACTTTGAATGAAAGATTGATTATTTGCTAGCTTTATACTACTCTGATTATCACATAATAATGTGATAGTCTGTTCTTGTTTCAACAAACCAAGTTGTAACATCAAAAAACGAAGTCACATAGTCTCTTTTGATCCTTCAGAGAGTGCCTTGTATTCAGCTTCAATCAATGAGGCTGCAACAAAAGATTGTCTTTTTGGACTCCAAGATATTGGTGATGATCCTAGGCGAAAGAGAAATCCTGACATTGACCTCCGGTGATCGTCATCTCCTGCCCAGGCAAAGGACTTTTGAACTTCAATAGGTTCTAAATTTCCATTTAAAAAAAGCTACACATTTCTTACAATATGACTTTTTTTAGACATGTTTCATATTTCCCCATTACTCCAAAAAAATTGAGTGTAAAAA
>Ga0116227_10007001_pt1 | contig 22355 bp, 24 predicted proteins | sample S1TSphgellanicum_FD_89693 | JGI IMG/M metagenome (GOLD analysis project Ga0116227, IMG submission 89693) | Host-associated microbial communities from peat moss isolated from Minnesota, USA - S1T2_Fb - Sphagnum magellanicum MG | ecosystem: Host-associated > Plants > Peat moss > Unclassified...
AAAAAAAAAAACTCTCATTTCTTTTACCCCCCCCCCCCCAAAACTCCTGGAGAGAAAAAAAAGAGACACCAAAAAAATGAAATGCGAGGGGGGGGGGGGGAGGTGGGGGAGGGGGACTAAAGTGAAAAAAAATGGAACACCCTAAAACATTGCATTCCAAGGGATACCCAGAACATTGGCTAAAAACCTTTAAAATATTGGACTCTAAGTGGGGGGGGACGGGGAGTGGGAATAGAGGGGAAAAAATAAAATTTGATCCAATGTATATTGAAATCTGTGAATGGAAAATGATTTAAAAAAATTGGACACCCTAAAACATGGGGTTCAAAGGGACACCCTAAAACATGGGTTCAAAGGGACACCCAAAACATTAGATTAAACCCTCAAAATATTGGATTCAATGGGGGAGGGGGAGATAAATGGAAAAAAAATTTCATTCAATGTATTGAAATCTATTAATTAAAAAGGGCAAAAAAATTGATCCAATGTATTGAAATCTATGAATAAAGAAGGGGGCAAAAAAACAATGGACACCTAAAACATGGCATTCAAAGGGACACCTAAAACATGGCATTTAAAGGGACACCCAAAACATTGGATAAAACCCTCCCCCCCCCCCCGCCCCCCAAATATTGGATTCTATGGAGGGAGAGGGAGAGAGAAATTAATACATTCCCAATAGAAGAAGAAGAAAAGAAGAAGTTGAAGTGCCAAGAAGGGGAGAAGTTCAACAACAGGTTTTCCTTAAGTACGTACACAGCATGAGCATGTGATTGAAAGGTGGGGAAGGGGGTGCGGGTGGGGGGACCTTTTGGTTTTTTTTTTTTGGTGTGTGTGTGTGTGTGTGTCTGGGACACTTTGGTAGCTTTTTGCAGGATATATAGCTTTTTTCTGCAAATTTTGAGTGCTCTTGAGGCTTGTGCACAAGCAAAAAAAAAGTACTGCAAAAAGACAGAACACACATGTTGTTGTTGTTGTGTACATGAATTTCAATGATTGAAATCAAAAACTCTTTATGTGTTACAAATTCTACTACGCTACTCTGGGTTCTTTCGTTTATCATTTAAGCTTTGCTAAATGTTACGGTTGCACACCAGGTCGCCTCTCAAAACTAGCGACACATTTACGACTCTGGGTTCTTTCGTTTATCATTTAAGCTTTGCTAAATGTTACGGTTGCACACCAGGTCGCCTCTCAAAACTAGCGACACATTTACGATTTGTGGCTCAAATAATGCTTTTAAGGGGTGTGTCACACCGTGGGCCTTGCCATTTACATTGAAAGGTGTGTGTCTTAAGGCAAAAGAAGAATTATGAAAACTAGAAATATTTCACCATGCAATCATATAATCTTCCCCCCCCCCCCAAAAAAAAGTCCTCTAAAAGAAACCAATATTTCAAAAATCCTCATATAAAATTAAATAGACCTGTTATTATTATTATTACCTAGTAGGGGCCAAAATCCCCTAAGCTACTATACTCTATGATGAATCTAAACACAATAAATATCCTTTTTGCCTTGGTAGTCGGCAAGGCCAACAAAGAGATTTACTTCTAAATTCCACACAATCAATTCCAATTTATGGCACCAATTCAAATAATCTCATCAAAGACCCAAGTTCTTTTTTCTTCACAACATTCAAGTGTGAGTTTAGTAAAGAGAAAACTCCTCAAAACAATTCAAGTCTTCTACAAACCCCGTTATATTCTTTGTATGTTTGTGTATATTTTTGGCCATGCCTACCAAGGCAAAGGATATTATTGTGTCTAGATTCATTATAGAGTATAGTAGCTTAAGGGGATTTTGGCCTTCCTAGGTAATAATACCATAGGTCTATTTTTATTATGAGGATTTTTGAAACATGATATTTTGTTTTGGCTTGTGTTGAAACTTGAGATTAGTTATAATAGAGTTATAATAATATCTTGAAGGATTTTGGTTTCTTTGAGAGGATTTTGGAAGAAGATTATATGTTTGCATGGTGAAATATTTGAGTTTCCATAATTCTTCTTTTGCCTTAAGAAACTCCCCTTTTCTCATGATTTTGATTTCTTTTAGAGGATTTTTTGAAGAAGATTAGATGTTTGCATGGTGAAATATTTGAGTTTCCATAATTCTTCTTTTGCCTTACAAAGATGATACTTTTTTTCATGTAAATGGCAAGGCCAAAGCGTGATACACCCGTTGTATACATACATTGATGTTATAGCCCTTGTCTACATACATACATGACCCTCTTACAGACAGAAGAGGGTGAACACGGGAACGTTAAGGGACAGGCAGAAGTGTGCAGTGTAAGTCTGGCACTAATTTTTTGCTTGTTTTATTTGTTTGTTGTTATGAGACAACGCAGATGTGATCAACAAACATTACTTGTGAGCATCATCGCTATAGAGAGAAGACATGATTGATCGAACCCCGGGAAGGAAGATCATCAAACAATCCACCACTCACACGCAGAAAAAGAGTCAGAGAGACACAGAGAGAGAGAGAGAGAGTCAGACGCACAGACGCAGACAAAACACAGAGACAGAGAGAGAGCTGCAGAGAGTGAGAGAGAACAGGTACATTTACTTTTTGTGACAGAGAACACTACTAGCTCATGATTAGGAGGAAGGAGGAATCCAGGACTTATTCTCATCTACAGAGAAGAAGAAGAAGAAGAAGAAGAAGAAGTAAATCTTAGGGTTTTGGGGTATGTCGTAAGTGCATAGAAAACGAGAGCAATGGGGAGTGTTACACAGAGTGAATGAGTCAAAACCAAACCAGAACTACCTTGCACAAGGAATTTCTTCTTCTCCTTATTGCTGAGTTTCAGCTATAAAGGCTGCTGCCGTCTGACATCTACCTAAAAGTTACACATACTATGGGATTTGAACCCACACCCACTTGTAGGTGAAAGGCCATTGGGAGGCCCGCCTGAACCAGCTTCCCCCCATGCAACTGAACCAGCTGCTACCCAACTAGAGGTTTCATGATGGATGCTTCTTCATCGTCAAAGCATGATCAATTGTTGTGTTGATCAGAAAACCACCACGAAACATGAATACTAAATTAGTGCCATCCAGAGAAAACACACAACACTGCAGTCAGTGAGCCCACCTGCCAGCCATGGGTGGGACCCACCATATCTTTGTGCATCCTCCCTCCTCCCATGGCTACCCTGTTGTGGGTTTGCCTGACATCACGAATTCTACAAAAAAACCCACCATGTAAAAACTTAGGCAGCAGCAGCAAACAAGCACACTCAATTCCAAGCCACTAGTGCAAAAAAAGCCGCTACTCTCTTGGATGGTTTGATTGATTTCAAGCAGTTACAAGTCCAATCGCCAAATACCCAAATCCAGTTCTCAGAGACACCAACCAATGCCCACTGACAGGATTGGCCATGGGGACTGCTGCTGCTGCTGCTGCTGCGCTTATTACTGTTTCCAAGCCTGTTCAGATTGGCCAAGGACACTCAAAACTCCTTACCAGCACTTCTCTCTCTCTCTCTTACAAGGCACATACAGCAAGCGACAGAAGCAGGGCTCTACACTATCTAATCAATGTCTAATCCCTTCCTGTGACTAAGGCTAATCCCTTTCTGTAATTGCACTTTGCATGTATTGTCAGATTACTTCTGGAGAAGCTAATCCCTCCTCTCTAACTGTACTTCTTTTGCAAGTTTTGTCAGATTACTTCTGAATTAAGCTAATCCTCCTGTAAATTGCACTTTTCTGAGCAAATTTAGTCAAATGACTTCTGGATATGCTAACACTAGTATTCGCTCAAGAAATCTCAATGGACCATCTAGAAACCGGTGGCCCTGTGCAGCTGCAAAACACACCAATTGCCCACATAAGTTTTGAGCACCCCATTAAGCTCATGGAAGATGATAACTTCAGTTCTAAACCAAAGTCCAAGGACACATACAGTTTACTGGTACCTGAGAACCTAAAGTTTGAGAAACAAAGAAGAAGCATCTCAGAACAAATAAACAATACCTCATTCCAACAACTGGGTCTTTACAGAGACCTGAGTGTTTGCAGCGTAACCATCACAAACACATACAGTTCTAAAAAGGATTGAAGGGGTTGATGGGTTCTATAAAGCCAGTGAAGAAGACTTACCTGATTGCAAAGCTCGATACTCTTTGGTGAAATCATCAACCCGAAGAGGATGGGGAGCAAGGCCACATGTGCGGCACATGCAGACTTCAAGGTACAGAGCTTTTTCAAGAATGCTTAACAGCAAAAGGCAAACATCTTGTACCACCCGATCTTTTGGTTGCCCAGGCCTTCTTGTGGAAAGTACCTCTGTAGTCACCGCTACCACTTGATCCTATTCCCACACCCCAATTTCCCAGTCAGTAAATCAACTGCCGAAAAGATCATTCATTGGGGACAAACTCTTGAACAACAGAAACATACAAGAGAAACATAAAAGAGAAAAGCACACCCAGCAGTGACTCTGCACTGCAAACTTGATCAAACATAGGGAAAGAAAGCCCAGCGATGAATGAAAAGGTTTTTCACTTTGAAAGATTTTCTACCTGCAAACTGTGAAGGACTTCTGGAGAAGGAAGCTCAGGGAATTGATTGTAATCAATAGGACCACCATCTTCAAACCTCTCAACTGCATGCTGAACTTGCTTGCAAATAAACTTGAGCAGCAAGAGCACCAGTTTGTACACATTTATGGCCACAAGATCCGAGTATTCTGTACAAAAAGAACTTCCAATGGCATGTACTCCTGTTGACGGTGATGTAGTTCTACTTGGAGGACTGCTTGTAGTTCTACTTGGAGTGGAGACCAAATCCCTCTTCTCCTCCCCAACAGAAGATCCCATTCCACAGACAGAAAACCATCCTGAGTTACTTCCAACAATGGACGGCCGTTGGTGTGCAGCTATCTCTTCCTTTCGTACTGGACGACAGCGGATTCCAACATGGGTAGCATGGAAAACACCAGGACGAACTAAGCCCTCCCTCGCAATATAGGCTAAAAGGTGCAAGCTTGTTTCACAGAACTCCGTCACTGAGTTTGGTAATGCCTGTACCCAGCTTTTTCGATGGCGAGTCAGCTCACCCAATAGTGCAACCACATGTTGTGTTTCCTGCAAAGCTCTGGGTGTGGTCTGTGGCTGTTGAAGCTTTGTTTTCTTCCTTCCTTGAGCGTCAAAACTGACAACTGGTGCATGAAGTGAAGACAAGATGCGCTCCTTCACTGCTCCAAGATAAGTTAATGCACTTTCCACTATCGCACCACCAGCATCATTTTCCCCACAAGACTGCAGAATTGCAGTTACCACTGCCATTTTCAGCCCCCATAACCACCCTTCTTGCTGCTGCTGCTCCCAATTCTGCCACACACTGAATGGTCCTTCCATACTGCCAGCTATCACTCTATTTTCATCCTGAAAATGCTGACTTAGAATGAGCAAGTGTGAGAAAAACCCAGCATTTTGTAACATTTCAGCACCGCCTCTCACCCTTGCAAGAGACAAGCAAATGCTCAACACCACTTTTGGATATTCGGAGGTCAAATCAGTGTGCATCCATCGGAGTACTGAGAGAGTTGGAAAATAGTTCTGCAACAGGGCGAGCCATGTTGAGGGTGCTAGGAAGCTGTTGATCAAAAGATTGATAGCCCCAAGTGCAAGATTTGCATATGCAGGATGCTCAACAGCACTGCAAAGAAGAGGAAGAAATCCAAGACCAGCTAGAGTTACATCTGCAAATGCATCTGCCATTGCTTGGCCATAACCTCCATTTGGCCCAGCAGAAAGCTCAAATTTGCTGCCATTCTGTGAGTTCATCAGTTCAAGTGCTACCAAAAGCGCACCCATGAGCCCCTTCACTAAGAGTTCTCCTTGTTGCATAGGATTCACCCCTTGCCCTTGCGAATCCAAGTGGGTTCTCAGACATCCTGTTGTAGTGCGAACAATTTGAGCACAAACTGCCCATGAAGAAGGTCTTTGAGCAGTTGATGCCACTGCTGCCACACGGTTGAAAAACCAGCGAACAAGAATCAGTAGCAAGTGAGCTTGCATGGACATGAAACTGGCCATGAGGTTTGAGACATCTCCAAACAGCCCTGCCGACATTACCAAGGCTTCTAATGCTTTGCAAAGCTCCTCGATCGCTTGATCAACATCCTCATCTCTCCACTGAAGATCAGCCGGTACTGGCTCCCCTCCCGGCTGTTTTCCAGAATTTTGTATTTGCCAAAAGAACCAAACTGTAAGGCATCCAACTACATGGTCGACATAGAGAAAGGATGAATAAACCAAAGCTTTCACTGCAAAACTCCAAAGAAAGAAAAAGCTTTTGATTGCACTCACCCCTTGTTTATTGAAAATTGAAACAGTGAGCAGAGTAGACCAAGCTCGCAAGGAAGACAGTTGTGCATGACCCAAGCTCGCCATTGCATTAGCTTGTTGCATGCTATGAACAGCGCTCTCCACTGTTGCGGCAGGCAAGGATGTGAACACTGTATGTGGCCACCAGTCAATGCCTAACTCTCTCTCAAGTTCATCAGTGTCATAAAAAAAACCATTGCCATATGATGGGTGAAACCCATCACCCAGTGAACTCAGTTTCTTATTCTGATCCAACAAAATATCCATCTCCTTGTTCAGGAGATATGTTGCCACCTCCTGAAACGACCCACTTGGTACCTGTCGCCCACCTTCAAGCTCCCCTAGCAGGTGCTGGTAGAGGTCACTCAGCAGCATGATTTGTAGTGACTTTCCATAACTGTGTGTGCAAAAAACAAGGGGCTAAGTAGTTGAAGGAAACTAAAGTAAATCAACAAACCCATCTGTCTGTGACCAACTGTGATACAGCTCAGCAGAAACTAACTCTGCAAACCAAAGCAGAGATTTCAAAAGAAGGATCATCATCATACCTGTAACCTTGGGAAGAATACTGTCCTAACAGTTCTTCAAAGGGCGGGAATTCCAACAGCTACACCCAACCCACAAAACAAAGAGCACCACCACCAGAAACAACAACCAACCAACCAAACTCCTCAAAACTAGAACCACCCAAGGCCAAAAATGGGAATGATATGCCAGTTCGTTTCCAGAAAAGGATTGCAATGGGTGGGGGTTCCCTAAAACCGCACCTGTGTAGTCGCCTCCTTCATGCGTTCCAACAAGGTGGCACTCACACCTCGACTGTCGCTATTCAATATCTTCCCCATCACACCTACAACCAGCAATCGTGCTTCTGCCTGCACATAGGAAGAAAAATGGTTGTTGTGTTGCTTCTTCCACACCCAGGAACAGAAACAGACAATCTGTGTTGCAGAGTAAAAACTCAAAACTAGAATACATGGATACCTGTAGCAGAGCAAAGCCCAAAAGAAGATAGTTTCAAGTGGGCAGCAATAGCAGGAAGAAGGAAGAAAGATATTGTCGTACCTGTGCCCGAAAGAGGACTGCTTTGTCATACAAGCAAAATGCATAGGATTTGAGGATGCAGCTAATTGCTGATGCACGTGCCCATTCGCTGACCATTTCCAGAGCACCAGACTCATTTGAAACAATGGGCTTAGCAGCAACTCCGGGCACAGCTTGACCATTTGTTGTTGCTGTCATTGTATTGTTGTTGCCACCACCAGTTGCATTATTACTAGCTCCGTTTGAAACAAATGTAGCAGCAGTATCACTACTACTCACAGGGTAAAGGAGGTACTGCTGTAAGAAAATGTCACAAGCCATGATGGACAGAACAGAAGCTTCACAACGGAACTTGAAGGCATGATCAAGCAGCTCCTGCTTGGTGAAGTCAGTTACACTGACACCAAGTGTGGGTGGAGGAGAACTGGAAGTTGATTGGCTGCTGCTGCTGAAAGAGAGGCTTAAGGTAAGAGTTTTCCAGAAATTGGGTCGTGTGCTGAAAGCTTCAATCACTCGAAGATATTCAATGCCACCTTGCCATAAAGATGCAAGTAGAAATAGAACCCGCGATAGAATGTTTGGATGGCTGTGTAACAAAGCCCAACACCCATGAGGATGAGAATGCTATCACAAGTCCACAGGGAGATCAGAGTACTGATTGTGAAAGAAAAAGAAAGATATAAAGCAGAGAAAAACAACACCACACACACATACACACACCTGTTCACAAGATCCCCAGACTTGCATAAAATATTCCAAAGTGCCTCTAGTACTTCACTTGATGCCTCTTTGTCACCGGAAGAGGAAGTGCTTGGCTGCTCAGCTGCTGTTGCACTTGTGGTATCCACCACCAGTGCTTGAGAAGATGCAGTCGGCCACAGTAATAGCTCCACCAACACTGGCTGCATAAAAAAAAACCTATGACTATTTAAGGATTCCTTGTGCTTGCAAATTTCTTGAGGGAAACACTACAAGCTAGCTGTAAAAAGATTTACAAAATACAGCTCTGGAAAGTTCCCATTAATGGTGATAGTATTATGTACATGTAGATCTCTAAATTATTGAGAGATGAAGCCAATGCTCCAATGGGTTTATATGACAACAACAAAATTGTGTGTGTTTGAGAAGAGCAAGAATCTGGCAGCATGGGTACCTGGAATTTTACTGCAGCAGTTATGAGGTCAATGACAGCGCAAAAAACAGCATTGTTGAACAGCCAGTATTCTTCTGACAACAACTGACTCACTGCAGTGCAAAGCATCTTCCTCTGCAAATGGACAAGTTTAGAAATCTATCACCCACATCATGCCTTTGCAGTTCTTTCCTGTTTAAATTCAAGCAAAGAGATAGCAATACTATGATCATAGTAAATTTCTGGTGGCTGGGGTTGTGCCAAAATACCTGTTCAGGAAAGGTGACATAACTGGCAATACTAATGGGATGTGGTCGGGCTTTTTGTGCTGAAATGCACAAGCTTGTTAACATCTTTGCACTTGCCAACTGCAGATCCTGTGTGACACCACCCAGAACCCAAAAGAGTTTATTTCACCTTCCAAGTTCCAAATTCCACCAAGATCCAGAATGGAGGAGACTTCCCCATCAGTGAGTGAAGCTGGAGCTTTCAGATATAAGGTCAGCGCACTTTGTCAAGTTCTGTTATTTTCTTAAGCTTGGGGGGGGGGAGGAAATGGAAAAAACTTTGGGGTCAAGTACATACATACCACATTGCGCGAAAAACTCAAGAAGGATGCGATGACAGCAATGACCGATAGTGGGCCAACAAACTTGCGAAACAGAGATTGCTCCAACAGCGATGTACCCGGATAATTCTGAACATAGCACAACATGATCTGAAACCATGCAACTTAAACAAAGACCAAAGACCTTTGACTTTTGCAGTTCCTCTTGAAAATGTCACTCTATGCATCTGAGAGAGGGGGATGGAAACAAGGTGAATTCTTAGAGCATAAAATGCAAGAAGCTCTATTGGAGCTATTGTTTCTAAAACTAGGCTAGAAAAGTCCTGTATCTTCACTTAAAGGACTCACCACACAAGGTGTTTCTGAACAATTAAATCCATTGACAACAAAAGCAATGACCCCTGGAAATTGCAAACAAGACATGACTCAGATCCCACTCACTTTGGAAGCAAGACCCATTGTGACATCAAGAAGAACATGGTGCAACAGTAACAAAACTTTCTCAAGCGCTTGCTGCACCCATTCGAGCTCCCTTGAGCGCACACGACTAAAATGAAGTTCCTGCAGAAATTGTATTTTAAAAAAAATTAATTAGACTTTTTTTTTTTAAAACCCCATCAAAACCTCTCTTTCAATTACAGGTATCTCAAGAAAATCATCTGCTGCTGCTCCTAAATCACAGACGTGAGAGAAGCTTGCTGGGCAACAAGCTATGATATCCAGACAAACATTCCAAGTTTGGAAGCTCATTTTGCCCTCTTTGCCTTTCCTCTCCAGACGAAGAATGATAAATTTCTAGAGCCTAGGATCACTGTCATCACCTCACTGAATGCCCACCCAGCATTTACTTGTTGATTGCGATTTTCTGAGTCCTCCATTCCAAGACAAAAAAATTTCAGTTGCAAAAATGTCAAAACTTTGACAAGGGATTTGAGGAAACAACTAACCTCCAATGTTGGGGCATCTATGGAGAGTACTTGGAGAAGAACATCTTGAATGATTGAATCAAAGAGAAAAGCCTCAAGCAGCACCCTCCGCAAGTTTCCAAACAGTGATTTTGATGATGTTCTGGTTATTGTCATGAGGGCCACCTGCAATGCCTACAAGTATGTTCCAACAACAACCAACCCACACCCAAGCTCTAAGTAAACTGCCTTCAGAAAGATCACCATGTCCCTGTATCCTAGTCCTGTAAATCCTTTCTCGTTTCAAATGTTCTGATGCATGTGCTTCTGCATTTTTTAAAATTTCAGTTCACTTTGCTTTTGGTTATCTGAGACAGATCTCACTGGAACAAAACCAAAGCTTGATGATGCAACTAAACCACATGCAACAAATCCTGATGACTATGAACCATGTTACCTCTGTGGTGATTTGCCATCGTTGGTGGGGTTGTTGGTATTTCCAGTTGCCATGATTCACTAACAGATCCCGCACCACATACATAACCAGCGACGAAAGCACTTCAGAATCCACACCTTTCTCCACCAGTATTTTGGTCAGGTCCAAAACTGTCACAATCAATTCCTGGCTGCATTATCATCTCAAGAAAAAAAGATGTCCAGAAGAATGAGGAAAACAACAAAAGATCCACACTGCAACAGAGAAATCTGATCTGAGAACAGAATAGAGCAAAGAAAAGCCAGTTCCTCTGAGTCAACAGAAATTGCTATCTTTCTCAATGAAAGAAATCCTCAAAAAAATCATTGGGTTTTTTCTTTTTACCTGCAACAATGAGCGGGTAGTCCCCACTACTTTGCTCTGTCTTCAGCAATAGTGCTTGCAAATAGCTCCCACCAAATAAGTCCCCGTCACCACTGGAACACCCATACCACCACAAAAGATCACACACATTCTCAAGGAAAGCAAAAAAATGCTTGTACAAAACACACAGCATTTTCTTGTGACTCCCCCTGTTCCATAGGTTCAATGGGTCCTTCCATTGTTTGTTCAGATTGTCAGATCTCACATTGTTAGATCTGTTGTTGTTTCACAACACAAGTGTCAAAGGGTGGGTTTGCTTGCATACAGAGAGAGTGAAAAAAGTATGTACCCCAAGGAACTGCTGATAGGTTGGAATAAACTGGTTCTACTCAGCTCCAGAATAACTTGCTGTGGAGAACTGATGCATCACAACAACAACACTGACCGAATTCAAACATTGCTGAAAGAAAGAGAGAAAATGATCCGAGTGACTACTGTGCCTTCTATCAAGAGACAGACAACTGAGCAATCTGGACTAATAGCATTTATCTCAAAGAAAATGGGAAAAAGAAGGCACTTACCAGAGAGCAAAGGAGCCGAGAATGTGGAGACAGGAGGCAAGCATGACATCACTGTTACTGTTTTGCACTAGGCCATTAATGATAGCACAGATCATGCCCACCACATCAACACTGCAACCAACCCATCCATCCAGTTGTACCATTCAGATACCATTCTTTTAGGTGGCGGTTGTGGAACCACGCAAAAGAAAGAAGGAAAACAGAGAGCAGAGAAATGAAGCAATGAAATGGAAGCAGAAGAAGTGTGGAAAGATCAAAGAACACCCAAATATACATCATTAGTTAGTGTCAGGCACACCTCAATGAACTTTCCATGCGCCCATCTGATCGAGCTGTAACTGTTGCTACTGCTTCATCCAAATCCAACAGCAACTGTGCCAGTACCTGTTGGAGAGAGGGGAGGGAACTCTATCCCAAGTGAGTTCGCAACATTATAAGAGAAACTTCCACCCTTCAAAATTGAACACCATCAAGAGACCATGACATTGTTTCTATAAACTGGTTTTGTATCTCTTGAGCAACACATTCTGGACATGACACACACTGTCACACCAACCAAAGAGATGACAAAAGTGCCTGATGGGAGAGAGAAGTCTGAGGAACAAATCATCTTTAGACATTTGCAGAAAAATTGATTCAGAAAAATTTCAACCTTGTTGGCCGACAGCATCTGCTGTAACAGGTCCAAGCTCGCATCAACTTCCTCTAGTTGATACTTGCTGCCTGATCGCTGTAGCATTCGAAGCAACAGCACGACAATGCCACAATGCTCACACTAGATTTTTCCCATCAAAACAACCACACACACAATTAGCAGTGACAAGAATCCTTTTCCATGAAAGAATTTTTGCAGTGACAATACCCACAATTAGCAGGCACCTTGAAGAAACCTAGAAGGCAGATATCTCTCTCTCCCTTTTACTGCTGCTGCAAGCAAGCAAGCACACCCAACAGCGCTAAGGCATGAAAGGGAGGAGGAGTCATGCAAAGAAGAGAAGAGAAGTGTGTTCATACCTCCCAATGGACGAGACTAACTCGTCCATCAACCACCCTCAGAATACGCCCATAGGTGCCAGGAGGTATGAACAGGCCAGGGGCATCAGGAACCTGAAGGGCGACAGTAGTTTGCACAATGTCATCTTGCCCATGCATCACAGAGTTTTCGGGATGCTGATAAAAAGACGTAATCTTCACCATCTTGTACAGAAAATCATACCTGGGTGCAGCAACAGCAGCAGCAGAAAAGAAACCAGATCACTATCAAAAAACCATTCAATAGCTTGTGCAAATGCATAACATATTGCAAACCAACCTTGGCTGATATGACAAGATCTTCAGTTTTAGACCTGACATAACAGAGAGGTAGGTGTTCACAAAACAAAATCCAGGGGGGCTTGGGAGTTCAGTGGTCTCACACGCATTCAGCAGGCCAAGCTCCTTTACACAGTGCAGCCAGGAGACGCACAAATGACAAGGTCTGGTACGGAAAGTTTTCTCTCAAAGAGAACAACAGATTCCGAATTGGTCCATCAATAACACTTTCACGATCCCAGAGCTCCAAACAGAGAGACTCCTGCAGTTGAAACGCACAACACAAACTCATGAAAGGAAACAATGAAAGCAGACAAGAAGTGTCATAAAACAACAATGACGACGAGTACTGACCCTGTTTTTCTACTCTCACAGAAACTCTTTTGAATTTCAGAGACATGGAGAAGCAGAAACAGACAGAAAGAAAAAAATTCAGAGAACAATTTTGTTCTCTATAAATACATATATAACTATGAGATTTGTTCCAAGACCTGGCCACGATAAATCTCGCAGAAAATGTTGATGATGATATCGTGCATGTCAAACTCAGTCTGCACAAGTTTGACAACAAAATTCAATCACAGGTATGCATCAGTTGACAAGATTTCTTCTGTAGTAGAAGATGAAGAAAAGAAGACATCCATTAAGCTAATGACGAAGCAACAAGCCCAAAACACCCAAAACAAGAATTGCTCCCAAAAGGAGACTCCAAAAAAAAGGAAAATTTAAAGCTTCAGCACACCTGGCTTGCAGAGTCATAAGCAGCGAGAAATGCTGCAGTTAACGTCTTCACCACACTCTTATATCCACCTACTTGCACCTGAACATAAGAGAATCTGATGTAAGTTCTAGACTTACAGAATATACTTACATCAGATTCCTGAAAAAAGTCACTACTTAGCATTTTCCAACAGATATGTATAATACACTGAATATATACTTACATCAGGTTCCTGAAAAGACTCGCTCTTGAGCATTTCCAAGAGATATGTGTATGCTCCACCCTGATATGCCTGACGTGCGTACACTGTATGATCAAGATCCTGCCACACCCAATTGCATTTAAACTTGGTCAGAGATCCAACAATCAGGGCAATCAAAATGGAATCAAAACTGTTGGTTATTTCAGGTGAGTACAATTCTTCTGGTTTTCAAGCAGAACAGTGGATGCATTGGCATTGAAGTTGTGTTATCATCTTTCTTTGACTCTACAGTGCCTCTGTCTGTCTGTCTGTCTGTCTGGTTTTCTTCTTCTGAAAGCCAATGTTCACTCACAGATTTGTGTGAAGAGTGCATGCACCTGGAGTGGCGATTGGCCGTTCTGGGAAGGAAGGAAGGAGGCGAGGCAGAGAAAAGTAGACCAGCCCAGCAAGAGTGGTGCATACTCCAGGGCTTCAGCTGGATCCAGCACACCAATGAGCATATCCAACTCCTGAACCTCAGCCACAGAAAAAGTATGACCACCAAGGCTGCATTCCACCCACAAAGCAAACACAACCTGTCGTCAATGGCACTCCTTTGAGATGACAAGCAGCACAAATGCACCAATCCAACAAAACTACAGAAAAAATGCTAACCCAGAAAAGAAGTTGAAGACAACAGTTGACACATGGAAATTCACTGCATAAAAAATTGCCAACAGACAGATGTAGAGTGCATCACCAGAGACCCACCTGTAAGAAAAATTCAGGACTACAAACTAGGAGAAAGAGAAGAGCAGATGAGGGAGGAGGGAAATGCTCCAATCGTGAATCTGCCAACTGAGAAAGCAAAGGAAGAACCTGAAAGGAGTTTCATCATGGACCATGAGCAAAAGATTTTCCAGATCCAAAGCTTCAATGAGAATGAGCATTGCTTGCTGCCGTACATGCACCACACATCTTGCTGATTCAGGCGTAATAGATAACCGCTCCCCATAACTGCTTAAGAATACCGTTGCCTGGAAGGAAAATAGAAAAAGACATTTTATTTAACTCTTGCATGTATATGGTTTATCTGTCTTGCAGTGTACTGACAGACTCAGCTGCATAGTCTGAGAGCAAAAAAGGTGCTGCAACAAGAGGAGTTTTCAGAGACACAAAAACTCAAGAACAAACTCCATCTGTCCATTTGCCAAGAAAAGTCCAGGGGTTGAAAGAAAGAAAGAGACAATGTCTAGAAAACCATTCAAAACTCCACCTGGAAAGTCTGAAGCAATTCCTTGAGGCGTGCTGCCTTGCATGAGTGGAGCGGTTCATAATACAAAAGAAAGAGTATGTCTAGAAGGAGAGTTTGCTCCAGTGCAGTTTCCTCTGCCCAAAAACCAGTATACTCACGATCCTGTTGAAACCCAACTCCACCCACCATTCAGAAAAAAACTTTCTTAGTTCCCGAACAAAAACTCTCCAATACCTGTTCTTATGCCCATTCAAGACTGTTCAAGACCTGTATCTATGGCCAATCAAGGCTTTTTTCCTTCCCTGTAAGAAAGTGGATAGATAGATAGAAAGATGGAATTTGTTACCAGATGCTCAGGTTGTGTAGCAGCAGCCAAGCGCTCCTTAAGACTGGCATAAGTGGCATTTTCCAGACCATCCTTTAGGAGCTGCTTCACCTCCTCAGACATGGCCTGATGGGCAATCATAATTTCCCCTTCCTCTGACACTGTTAACAAAACCCATACCTGCAAAGTAAGTTTTCTTCATTTTTTCCAAAGCCTTTGTACCTGAACTATCCTTATACTTACACCAGTACCCCACAAAGGAATGTCCTTGCTTTCTTTTGTGTCTGCAAGATCAACCTGAAACTCCAAACACCAAATTAGGCTAAGAGACATTGATGTCCATAGCAAAAAAATGCAGAATATTCATTCATTCAAAGACCAGGAGCAAAAGGAAAAAGTTTTGACTTGCTCTGAAAAGTAAGAAGAAGGCGCAAGCACTTCAGTAAACATTGGCGCTCCATATAATAAGTCATCATAATCTGGCAACAGGGACAAAATAAAACACATGATGATACCGCATTGCTTGCTGTAAGGGAAGTTTCACAAAAGAGAAGAGTTGCAGCCACTTACAGATTGCAGAAAAGAGCGATCTTCAGTCGATGGGATCGCATCACTGGGTTCCAAAAACCTATCAAGAAGTATATATGCTTGCACTTCATCTAGAACCTGTGAACAAAGTAAAGGAAGAAATCAGGGAAAAAGGGGGAAAAAAGAAAAAGGCAAAACCTCAGGTTTGTTTCATAAGCGCCAAAACAAAAGCAAACTACATTCATAGTATTTTCAGAGCCAATGAAAGAATAACATAATCAACAGACAGACAAATGACACAAAAAAAAGAAGCAGTGCATGGGGTACACAGTACATACACAGAACTATATCCTTGAGGAGGAAACCAAACCAAGGGTTGTTCAGGGGGATGAAAACCAAACCAGGTGTTTGCTAACATGCTCAGCAAGTTGGCGCAATGCTGGTTTCACTTCCAATGAATGAGTACTTCCAATGTCAATCTGCGACGCTGATAATGCTGCCTTCGATGTTGAATTTGGTGCCTTGAAACCCGACACTGTATTCAACAGCCATTGGTGATGTGCTCTCAGTCTTTGGGCCTGCAAAAAATAGAATCTTCTCGGTTGTCAATAATAAATAACAATCCTCTAAAATGGGAAGGTGAAATGTCATGCCCCAGCATTGACAACAAAGAACTGTCTGGAAACATGAAGAGCAAGAGCAATCATCATTGTCATCATGAGCTGGAACACGAACAGCAAGCAAGTGCAATCACCATCATCATGCTCTGGAACATGAAGAGTAAGCAAGCAGATCATTGTGCACTGGAACATGAAGAAGAGGAATTTGGTCTGGAATTTCCTTTGAATCTGAGTACAATCATCATCATCATCATCATCATGGGGTCTGGTCTAGAATTTTGAAGAAGAGAATTCATTCAGGGATTGAAAGAAGAGCACAAGCAATCCAAGCAATCCACTACTTACTCAGGAATGCTAAGAGCATACCAATCTTCGGCAGGAAAAAAGATTTTGGAGGAAGGATTTCAAAGAGGTCTAGGGTTTAGGGTTTAAGAGAGCCATCTCTGTCTCTGTCTCTGTCTCTGTCTCTCTCTTTCTCTCAAAGACTGCGCTCTCTTTCTTTCAGACTGTCGTCTCTCTGGAAGTGCGTTCTTTCTGAAGACTACTATGCAGAGCTTTTGCTTCATTGCTGAAAGTTTGCGGAAGAAAACAAAAAGAAAGATTGGAAGGGGAACTGTGCAGGGGACGAGATTTGTGGGGAAGAAGAAGAAGAAGAAGAAAGGAAATGGGGAAAGAGAAGTACCAGGCGGGAATCGGTTCGGGAGAGTTGTTCTGCTTGTGTGTGAGAGAACCCATCGTCTTCTTCTTCTACTCTGTCGCGGCGAAGAGCACCACCACCACCACCACTACCGCCCACTGAACCACATTTGTCGAGCGCGTAGAAGAGTTGCGTGTGCGATTCCCACCACAACTCGCCGCTCACGGCTTTGGACGATGCTTTCTCGATTGCCAATGCCACACTCGCCATTCCTTCCTCTCTCCCACCCACCACCGCCAAAGACGACGAACACAGCAACCACCCTACAAGAGGAAGGATACGACTCTTCGTCTATTGCAACAGTGGACTATTTTCAACTACACCCAACAACTAAAACGTCACGACCGACACAACCGCGCGCGCGCTCTCGCTCGGTCGCTGGCTGTAAAAATGGCGCGAGTTGTTTGAGCGACAGATACCGAGAAGACGTTCATGCCCGACGCCGGTCGTTCGGTTATCGCGATCGGAAAGGCTTTCTCTCTCTTCAGGCTCCAACGGTCGTCTCGTCTGTGATTCTAGCCGCCGGTGGGTTTGGGTCATCCCGGTGTGCTTCGTGTTCTTCTTGTTCTTTTTCTTTCTTCTGTTTCATCGGAGCCTTTTCGTGCTGCTGCATCGTCTGCAGAGGAGCTGAAGAATGAGAGTGGTGATGTTTTGTTGTTCACTGCAGGAGCAGCAGCAGAGAGCCAGATGAGAGAAACAACAAAAGCTCAGCAGCAACAAGGAGCTGCTCTTCTTGCTTGCACTCTTGTCTGATCTCGCAAAGAATGTCCAGAACAAGAAGAGGAAGATAAACAATGGAGGAGGAGGATGAGGTTGTGGGTGCGAGATTCTATGCATGTTACTTGTTGTGTTCTTTGAATCCCAGGTACAAAGGACGCCATTACATCGGTTTCACAGTGAATCCTCGAAGACGTATCCGGCAACACAATGGAGAATTAGGTAATGGGGCATGGCGGACACATAGCAAAAGACCATGGGAGATGGTGCTGTGTGTCCATGGCTTCTGTACCCAAGTGGAAGCTCTGCAATTCGAGTGGGCTTGGCAACACCCAACAAGGTCTTTGGCTGTCAGAGATGCGGCGGCTTGCATCCCTGCTTCTGTGAAAGGCTTTAAGAAGCAGATCCATTTGCTCTTCACCATGCTCAACTTGGACAAGTGGTGTGGCATGGACCTCAGCTTGCAATTCCTTTCTAGCAAGTGGATTGCTTTCAGAAAAGGATGTCCTGAGCTTCCTGGACATATGGGTCTTTCCATCGCACCTGTTGATGCTCTGCCATGTTACCTGGATGATGGCAGCAGATGCGAGATTGAAGACTCTGACACTGATGTGGATCCTGAGGATGCAAGAGGAAGAACAAGACATGGACATGGAGATGATGATGATGCTGCTGCTGCTGCTTCTGCCACTAGTAGGGAAGAGGAGGAACGGCAAGAACAGGAACTAGGAGATGTTCAAATGGGTGATGGCGAAGGACTTGAGAGGCAGTTTGTGGATGTTGTAGCTTCAGAAAGAATTCCAATTGCAGGTTCATCATCATCATCATCATCATCATCATCATCTTCTTCTTCTGCTTCTGTAGCAGAAGTTTTTGTGCAAAAGGAAAGTTCTTTGGAAGAGCGGCAGTCTTTGTTCACAACAACAAGAGGTTGCAAAAACTCTGGGAGCTTGTCCAGGCATAAGCAAGTGAAGAAGAAACCAGGAGTTTTTGAAGAGATGGAGGAAATGCCAACCTTGAATTCTCTTCCAATTGAGATGGGGAGGATGCCAACCTTGAATTCTCTTCCAATTGAGATGGGGAGGATGCCAACCCTGAATGCTCTTCCACTTGAGATGGGGAGAAGGCCAACCTTGAATGCTCTTCCACTTGAGATGGAGAGAATGCTGACTTCCAATTCTCTTCCACTTGAGATGGACAGAGTGCAAACCTCAAATGCTCTTTTTCCACCTGCTCTTGGTATTTTGGTACAAGAAAATTCTACAGAGATGTCTGAGGATGTTGCAGTGGTTTGTCGCCAGAATTCTGGATCATTGTTCCAACAACAACAACAAGCAGGATGTTGTGCATCATTATTGTCAAGCTTGGAGGAAGTGCATCATCATTCACTGCCATGCACAACATCATTGTCAAGCTTGGAGGAGGAAGTGCATCATCATCATTCACCGCCATTTGAGTTCTTTTCCAAGAAATGTTATTCTCTCCAGCAATCAGATCGCTTCCCAGTTATGAAGAAGAAGAAACAACAACAAGCTCCTCTTCTCAAGTCTCCACAATCAGGAGGAGGAGACTTGGGGACATGGATGACAAAATCAGGGTTGAATTGGAGCAGCATGGAGAAATCACCACCATTGCATCCATCTGAAGAAGGTATGGTGAGCTTGGCATGTAACTCACTGGCTTCTACTAGTGTATCTCCTTTCCAAGCTCTGTTGGATCAACACCATTTACAGCAGCCTTCGAGTATTGTGAGACGGTGTCTTCAACAACAGAAAGATGGGTCAGTGTCATCAAGAGCAGCAGCTGCTAGGTCTTTGCCACTCCAAGAGCTGCAACATAATAATAACCTTGCTAATGGCAACAGTGATACAACAGAGGTCCTGAGAGCACCACCCCGCACTCCTCCTTGTTCACAGAGAGCAGTAATACTCATACCCGACACCCCACAAGTCATGGTGGCAAGAGAAGTGATTGACTTGACAGATTCGCCATTTTGATGAGCAAATATTCTTCATGTCAGCAGAAATCAATCAGATGAAATCAAATCATCAGCAAGTTTGCTGCAGCAATCTTCTTCAGGAAGAAGATTAACAAGATTTACAATGCCAATTTCAGGCATTTTGTCAATTCGGGTCACATGTACAATAAGCTTGAACATCCATCAGCCTCATTGACCCAATCCTCATATGATCCTCCCTTTCAATTCTCTTGTGTAGTGAAGTGAGAAACTCATTGATAGATGAAACACAGGCTGATTTGTTGCCATACCCAAAAAGAATGGAAACACTCCAGAAACACTCCAGTTTCTGTTTGTTGGATTTCCCAGGTTGTACACTAAGGTGTGTCATAGCTAGTCCATTTCAGGTTTCAGGGAGGAAGATTGGTGTACACTGTCAGTGTCGGATTTTGCTCCAGTTTCTGATTTGTTTATTTACCCAAAAGAACAGACACATTCCACGTAATAACTTCCATCAGGGAAGTTGTGTCTGCCACTTATTCTTTGTTGTCAAATTCTCTTGCAGCTGAGATGTATAGCTAAGTTGTTTTCTTTGAATAAAAAAAATCAGAAATACATTATGAGAATGCATTTGTTGGCTAAATCTCTTGCAACAGATGTCTTGGCTCTCTTCCCTCAAACCCACATGAAGTTTTCAGTTTTGAACCTCCCTTAATCACAGTAGTAGACACTGTGAAAAAAACAACTCCCATCAACAACAATTCCTGTCTTGAAATTTGGAAGTTGATGCAATTATTATCCTTGCAATGTTTTCTCCCTTACAGCAATAGTAGAGTTGGTTTTTTAGCTGAATTTTTTTTGTGGCAAATTCTCGCCATTTTGTAATAAATATTTTAAATATATATATATTTTTCCCACAAATTCATGAATTTTTTTTAAAAATTGCGAAAAAATCACAAAAATTTCAAAAAATGCAATAAAAATCACAACTATTGCCTGAAATTTGAAAATGTGTTTAAAATTTTTTATTTTCATATTTTGAATTTTGCCAAACTTGGCTAAACACAATTATGGACTATAATCACTTGAGCATCATCACAAAATTGAAACAAAAAAACAGTCGTTGCCATACCACATTTCCTTCAATATTATAATTATCTGAGCAAAATGTGCCAATTATTAATGGCATGTATTGTATGTAAGTCTTAAGGCAACTATTACTAATCTTACTACAACTGCATAAATTTTCAAAGTGTGAAACCCAAATTTATTCACTTGATCTTTTGCCAAGCAAAACCAATTCAATCATAGACGATCATAAGAAGGGATTTGTCTTGAGGGTTGGGGGGATTTCGAGCTCAATTGTCCTTGATTTGGCTCAAACTGGAACTGAATCTCCACATCTTAGTCTCCTTGGTTTGTCTACAATATGAACAATATGCACCACCAGGTTAGCCTCCAACTTCACTTATCTCCAACTCAACCTCTTGGTTTGTCTACAATATGAAGTCCATTGGAACCACACCATAGTTCCACATCCACTCTTAGTCTGCCTTTGTTAAGAAAACATATTCAGCAAGTATGGCATCTATGAAATACAGCACCCAACATCAGTGTTGGATAGGTGATATTGGACTGCGTTGGTCTTGTGGTTCCTTTGGTGGTTCCTCAGGTGGGTCTGACCTGCCCTTATAACTGCAAACTGGGCATCATTTTATAGTGTAGTTGAAAGGTGTCAGGTTACATGATGTGAATGTGTATACACTCTATTAGCAGGGTTTAATGTTATATCCCTTTTGGGTCCAAGGCAATTTAAAGCCCTAGCTTTTGGGTCTAATATGATGAGCATACCTGGACAAGATGTCAGGTTGGTGATTGCCGGCGAGTTTTCACAACAAATCCAATATCCTAACACACATGGGTGTAAGCAATTTCTTATTCAGGTGGGCTGTCCTGCAATGTCCCTACTGGTGACTTGCTGTGAGGAATTTGGCAATTAGACAATTGATAGTCTTTATGGAATGTTTGAGGACATCATGCATTTACTTGATTGCTTGTTATTGTACCCATTTGGAAGGTCTGCATACCAACTTTGGGCCAATCCATTGCAGGGGTTATGATCAGTGGCTTGCAGAGAACTGGGAGTATTTGCAAGAGCTCAAGTCTCTTGCACTACAGCAGGGGGTTGGAGATCAAGTAGTATTTGTGCCTTTATGTTCTACATTGCAGAGAAACACTTTGTTGGCTGCCTGCTTGTGTGTCATTTATACCCCAATGGTAAGGCAATTTCACTGCACTTCAACCATTTCCAAAGAGTTTAGCAAGCTCACCTGCTATCATTTGTTTGGATAAGTTCTGAGATTTTCTGCAAGAGGTCCATACTAATACAAATGATGGCATTTAAACTTGTTGACTTGATAACCCACTCAGATTGACAAAAAAATCTTGTTGCAGAATGAACATTTTGGTATTGTGCCCTTGGAAGCTATGGCTGCAGAAAAGCCTGTTGTGGCATGTAATAATGGGGGACCTAAGGAGAGTGTAAAGAATGCTGCCACTGGATTTCTGTGTGAACCAACACCAGAAAGTTTTGCATCTGCTATGATGTTGTTGCTGCATGACCCTCAAAAGGCAGAAATGATGGGGAAGTTTGCCAGACAACATGTTGAGG
>Ga0116227_10007002_pt1 | contig 22354 bp, 17 predicted proteins | sample S1TSphgellanicum_FD_89693 | JGI IMG/M metagenome (GOLD analysis project Ga0116227, IMG submission 89693) | Host-associated microbial communities from peat moss isolated from Minnesota, USA - S1T2_Fb - Sphagnum magellanicum MG | ecosystem: Host-associated > Plants > Peat moss > Unclassified...
ATAATTTTAAAAATAAAAAAAAAGGGACAATGAGGAATAAATAAAAAAAAAACTAAACCTAAAAAAAAAAGGATAACCAACACAAGAAAAAAAAAAAAAAAAAAAACCAACCAACCAACCACTCTTTGCATATTTTGGTGCCCTTTGCACAAAGGATTTTTTTTTGGGTGGGTTTCATAGGGTTCAAAGGGTTATGAAACCCACCAAAAAAACAAACACACATGAAAGGAAGCCTGAAGTTCCATATGGTATTATTAAACTGACTCAGCTTGAGATTGGCCATACTAGCCCTAAAGGAGAAGGCAGATATTTTCATTCATTTTCCAAAACTGGGTGGGTTTACAAACTAGAGTCAAAATTTTGGGTGGGGTTACAAAATCAAGACCGTTGATTAAAATTTTCACCCTTTGCCCGAGGGGAATCCTATGATGCTTTGGTCATGAGGTCAAAATTATGGATGAAGTTAGTGGATGCTATATGTGAATTGGTTTCAAGTTTTGTTAAAAGAAATTATGGATGAAGTTAGTGGATGTTAGGGTGAATTGGTTTCAAGTTTGTTAAAAAAGAAATTATGGATGAAGTTAGTGGATGCTATATGTGAATTGGTTTCAAATTTGTTAAAAAGAAATTATGGATGAAGTTAGTGGATGCTATGTGAAGTGAAGTGGTTTCAAGTTTGTTAAAGGAAATTGAACATGTTTTTTCGTAAGTAGTTGTGTGCATCTAATTATTCAAATTTGACCCATAACTTTATAGACTTTTTTGGCAAGTCTTTGTTCTTTTTAATAATATTTATTTTGTACGCGTAATTTGGACTATGCCATGTGATATTTTAACTGTTAGGTAGAGTTAGGGTGGAAAACCAAGGGATTTCTAATTTCTTTATCTTATTATAATGGTAAACAACCTAATGTATGTACAAGCTAACATTTGCTTGTCATGTACTTCATTCAGGTGTTTCAAGTGCATTTGTAGCCCACCATAAGAATTGACAAGGGTTGAAAAGCTGGTTTCTCAACATGTAAATATTGACTTTTTGGTTTGCATATGGTGGAGGAGTACCTTGGCAGCTTCGACACACTAATTATATTATTCTCAAAAATGGTGGAAATTTCAAAAAACTACTCTTTTTTTGTGTTGTTGTTGTTGGGAAGAATACAATTTCAATGAAGGAAAATAGATCATTTTTTTGGGAATATTTTAAAATATCTTGTAATTTTGACATGGGCTTTCTAAAAATATGATAATTATTCAACATTGAAAAGTTGAACTCGGTTCAAATTTATTATTTCGGAGGACAAATATAGCCTCACTCAAGAAGGTGAAGGTACAAGTGTAGTTGCTGGTTCCCGGGGTATACTATGGTAGATGTTTAAGGGTAAAAGCCCCTAGTTCTCGGAACCTATTGCCTATGAAATGGAAAAGCTTGGCCCAGGGTTCTAGGGTTAAATCAGCACCCACACTGGAACCATGGTTAAAGCCCCCTCCCAATAAGTTTTTTTTGGTTGCTTCTATTTTGTGAATATACCATCATCCTGGTTCCTAAGATTAAATTAGGGTTTTTGAGTCAAAACTTAGCATTTACCAAAATAAGTATTAAGCTATTAGTAGCCACTAATAGCCCTCACACAATAAGGTGAAGGTGTGGGTGAAGAAGGTACCTGTGTAAGTGCCACTTTACTTTGGCCATTGCGTGATGCATCTTTCATGGTAGTTATATTTAAGGTGTGTTCACACTTGGTGTTCGGGGATTCTAGTGTTGAGTCCATTAACACCATGCTAGCCATTTAGGACTTAAAACCTAATTAACATGAAATTTTTATGTCAAGTTAACATTCACTTAACATTAAGTTATCAACAATTTAACATTGGGTGGCACGTAGGATGTCACCTTGATTTTCATTTAACTCTTGAATAACCCTCATTATTAGCCTAGGAAATGTGAACTTTGAAACCCTAAAAACCTCGTTTAGTCTTAGGTCATGATATATTTATCATCATGTTTAGAAGCAACTGAAAAACAGTTTGGGATTTTTTAACTGATTCTTTTGGGTTGCTTTCTAACCATGGTTTTAATGAGAAAACTATTAGTTCATTGATAATTCTGAAGAAAATAGCCAGAATTGATGAATTCTCTCTTGGATTCTAATTTTTTTTCTCAAGAAGCCAGAATAGGTGGTTCTTTGATTCTGAAAATTTTAAAAGAACTCAATCTGTTGGTGATTTTTTAAAAATCAAATAACCACATGACACTACTAAATAACCCCCCCCAACCCACCCTATGTAGCTCTTTCCGGGCTTTGTCCTTTTATGTCCTTTTTTGGTACCTTGTGTGGTTAGGCAGTGCAGGATAATGTAACTAAAACTTTTGGAGAAAAAACACTTGCCAACTTTTTAATTCAATAGTATCTTGTCGCCGTAACCTTTATGTAGGGTGATCATTCTAGCATCCTCCTTCAGGATAGCCCACTCATATCAAAATCTCCCTAAGGTCATCATTCTAGCATCCTCCTTCAAGAGAACCCACTCATATCAGAATCTCCCCCGAAGGTCATCATTCTAGCATCCTCCTTCAGGAGAACCCACTCATATCAGAAGCTCCCTAAGGTCATCATTCTAGCATCCTCCTTCAAGAGAACCCACTCATATCAGAAGCTCCCTCGGGTGATCGATTATTCTAGCATCCTCCTTCAAGAGAACCCACTCATATGAGAATCTCCCCTGCAACCAGTCAGTCACATGAAACAACATATCGACTAAAGAAAAAGGTGGTAAACTCGATAAAACTCCCAAGCCTAAAAGAACCCTCCCTTGCAATAACAGCCCGCCCAACCTCAAGGTGGACACGGCTTGTGCTTAATTATTTCTAAATATTAGAAATATCCGATGCTTAACAACTAAATTAGGGTCTGTGAGTTGAGATCAGAGATCAAAAATGATAAATTTGGGTTTAAATAAAAATTATTTATTTAAGGCTTAATATATGGCCCACTAGGTCATAAAAAATATAATAATAATAATAATCATATATTGTAAAAGACGTCGGGATGAGAAATGAAGCTTCCCCTGAATCCGTCCGGTCGTCCATTCGTCTCGTCATGGTCTGTTTACTCCAATGGAGCGGAGAAAACAGTGGAGTACAGATGCGGCGGATAATAATAAAGAGGCCTCACTCCAAAACGTCAAGGGTATCTAACTCGTGTGTTCACTTTTACCCCTGGCGGTCAACATTCAACGCTGAGTGCTCAAAAACAAACGGAAATTTCAAGCGAGCGCGTTAGGTTGCTGAATTTGTGCTTGGAGGGAGGATGTCAGAAGAGAAGAGACGAACTCTGGAGAATCTCTTATTTAGAACTAACATGATTTTATTAGAACTTTGTTGTTCTTTATTTCTTACAGTTTTGGTGAGTTTTCTGTAGTGTTAACGAGCCACAGTTTTTGGATCCTTGAGCTTCAGCAGCAGGAGTGCTAGTTGTTTGCTTGTTGTTGTTGTTGTTGTTTTTTTTGGGGGGGGCCCTGGGTCTGAGAGGTTTGGAGGATTTCGTTTTCAGCTTTCTGCTCACGCTTGGATCTTTGGGTTGTGGTTTCAACATTCCAGATTTCCAGTTGCTAGTCTTTTTCACTCTCCTGTGTCTTTTCCAGCTTTGGGTCTTCATGCAGTAGTGTCTGGGGTCTCTCCAGCTTTTTTCTTTTTTTTTTGTTTTTTTTCCAAATTCATCTTCAGCTTACATGTTCCAGTTCTGGAGTGATGATGATGAGTGCGTTCAGTTTCTGACCTTTTTGTTAGACGGCACATCGACAGCAAAAAATGGGTCTTCTTTTTTTTCTTCTTTACAGCAGAAGCTTAATTCCATGTTTTAGAAAGCTAGGCAGGTTATGGGTGGTTCTTCATCTGTTGCTACTAGTCCTCCTCGCCTCTTCTTCTTCTTCTTTCTTTTCTGCTGCGCAGAGTATTCCAGATGGTGCTGCATTTCCACCTACTGTAGCACTAACAAACCTGAGCACAGGAGAATTACCGGACGCTTTGTACGCAGAAATACTGGGAGCAACCGCAAAAATCACCAACCAGGTGCAACAGAACTTCAGTTACTGCATCACAGATGGGTATGTAGTAACTTTCAAGAGCTCCAAACCCTAATTTATCATGTTGATGGATCTAAGCCCGGGGCTTTGCAATATAGCTACAACCAGTAATATGCAGCCTTTTATGTACTATGGAATAGTCAAGCCTCTGCCCATTATGATGTTGGTTCAAGGCATCAGGTGAGCCTGTTAGTGGCAGCTAACTATGCAATGCACCCAACGTAATGGCCAGCAAGTGCAAGACCATTCCCTGGCATTAAGGTCAGGTGGCAGATTCAACAATTCCAAACAAAGAAAATTCATGTTTGGTAGACACATTTTGGGCACTATTGCGAGTGTTTGCTCATCAACAGAAGTTTAGGTCATAGAATGTGGTCAAGAAAATGACATAATTTGCCACCCCAGACCTTAATGTTGGGTTAATGTGCTGGGTGAGTCTGGTAGGGCCAGCTAGCTAGGTGATGCACCCACCATAAAGGCCTTAAGGGCAAGACCATTCCAGAAAAGAAAAAATTCATGATCAATAGACACATTTTGGTCACTATTACAAGTGTATGATCATGGCAGGAAGGTTATGACATGTAATGTGGTCAAGAAAACGACATAATTTGCCCCCCCAGACCTTAATGCTTCATGGCATCACATTTCCATATATATGTCACTGCAGTACATAAGAAACAATGAGTTGAAGACTGTGCAGTAGTTTATCCCCAGCTTAACTGCAGAGATTGAAGCTGTTTGCTTAGGGCAATTGGTTAGGTACAGAGAAAACTCTTATCACAAGCAGATTGCTTTGGCCTTTGATTAGGGATTGGACATTATGATTTGGCTTTTGTTTCCTTGCATACCATCACAGAATATGTAGTTGACAGTTCAACACCTTCCAAGTTCATGATAAACTTGAGAATACTTGAGATTCTAGTGCTCCTAGTGTGTTTCTGAACCAGCATTTGGTGATCTGGCTTGTAGGGGGAAAGAGAACTAGCTCTCAGTTCAAAGAGTAGTGCGTCTTTTACTGCTTTCATCTACAGCAAGTGTCAGCTGTGAGAATGAAATTTGGTTTTGTGATAAATTGTATTCTTGCAGGGAGAAGGAGAGAAATGAGGTATTTGGGTTTCAGCAAAATTCGACATTTTTGGTAGATTGCTATAATTTCTTGGCAGGTATGTGGTCTGAGAAAATTTGTTTTTAGCATAGGCTTTCTAGTCGGTTTGGTTATTGAAGAATTGCTCTAGTTTCCACGAGTCTACGTCATTTACAATATAACTGCAAGGTATAAAAGCAAGGACTAACTTGAAAACCCTAATCCTCTAAAACCCATTTAGCATCAAGCAGGACTTTGAAATTCTTTGTCAAATAAATTTTGTCAGTTTGAATTTGTGACATGCAGATGGCAGCCTTGGGGACCGCCTTTGTATGTATTCTGAAATCAAGTTTTACTTTGAAAACTTGGGACAAGCAGCAACACCACCCCCAAATGCAAACTGTAATTCAACTTCATGGTCCCTGGCCTGTGAGGCTGGGTGGGCTGCTAGCGTCGCAAGTCCGAGTGTCAACTCTGACAGTTCGATTATTCCAAGCCGACTCTTGAATGCCAAGAAATGTTGTGCTGGGTTTTTTTGCCCCCAAGGTCTCTCATGCATGATGCGTAAGTTTCTGTAACACTAAAGTGTTCCCTGTGCCACTAAGAGTCTTTCACACATTTTGCAAGCTGAATTTCTGTTGCATGTTATGGGCATAGGGTTGATAAGTCGCATCAGATTTACATGCTTGTGCTGGTGTGTTTCACACATTTTCTATAGAGTCCTGTTGCATGTTAGGATCATGCATACGATATTTTGGTTTTAGGTGTCTGTTGACATTGTTTCCTTGTGATTGACTGTTTTCTTTGTAGCTTGTCCACTGGGTGCCAGCTGTCCGATTGCAACCTTAAACAGTAGCACTAGTCTTTGTGACCCGTAAGTCCTTCATCCATATGATTTATCTACACTACTTACTACTTAGGTCATTATTATTGTTGCTGCATTCTTCAGCCGCACTAGAAAACTTCTACTGGTTCTTTATGTGTGGGTTATTATACCCTAATCATGGTTTCACGTTTTAGGTTCCATTGTTGCAGACCACATAACCTTGGGATTGCTTTCATTAGGTATGATTACCAAGTGACACCTGGAAGTGAATGTGGGGGAGCGGATATATGGTCGGTAGTCTCTGAATCAATGACTACGTTTTGTCCTGCTGGCATGTATTGCCCTACTCCAGTTGAAAACCTCAATTGTTCCAGCGGGTAATGACCTAATTCTGATCACCATACCCACAATCTGAGTTTAGCACATTCAAGTACAAAACCTAGATTTTCTTTAAAAGTTCAAAAAAAAGAAGTGTTTTACCTTGTGATATGTTTGTGTTTTCAACCTCTCTGTGTAGCATGTTAGCACCTTGTGTATTATTGTTTCTTTAGTTGCACAGAAGACGAAATAGTCTGGTGATGGGGTTGTGTATGCATGTGGGAATTTGTGTTTCTTTTTCCTCATATTTTGATTTGGCTATTCATAATTTTGTATTTGCAGACACTTTTGTCGGCTAGGTGCCACTATTCAGGAGAGTAAGTTTACCCCCATTTTTTTTTGGTTTTCTGTAGGATGTATAAACCTTTTGAATACTTTCTTTGGAAAGTCTGTTCTAGGGTAGCTGGGTCTATAGCGAAGTGACAAGATCAAATATAATATTATGAGGAAAAAGATCAAATTGCCACATTTCCTACTAATATAAATACTCCTTTGGTCATTTAGTACAAAATCATCTTTTTACTAAAGTTGTCAAGTATGCGGGAATGATTCTTATTTGGTAGTCAAGTGTTTATAAATTTAACAACTTATATATATTTTTCTAACAAAGAGATGATTGGAGAATGACATTGCCTTCTTTTCGCAGAGTGTTCACATCTCACATCTTGCTCAAAGGGTGGTTTAGAAAAACAAAATTTGACAAGTATTGGAGGCCTGATTCTTGTAAGTTGGTGTTTTTGAAAATCCACTTATTACATAGTAGTGCTTGTAGTTGTTCTATGTTTCCATTAATTGAAAAAAAATTTGATTCTTTGAAGTTTGGTATACCTAACTTATTAGTATTCAGCAAGGCCTTTCTTTTTTGTTTCTACACACTTTGTGATAATATTTGGTGGTTTTTTTTCTGTCTTGTTATAGACACATGTTATCTTGGTTGCATGAACAAATTATGGTGTCTGATAAATTGGTGGTGAGCAGGGGGGTTTGGCAACAATACTATTCGTCTTGGTCACATGCTCTGATTGGTTGATGGATATAAAAAAGAGGCGCATGTCAAAGGCTCGACAAATTGCACAACAGCAGGCACGTGAGCATGTATCAGGTCTTGAGAGGTGGAGAAAGGCCAAAGAAATGGCCAAGTTGCAAGCCACAAATATCAGCCGTACCCTTAGTAAAACCTTTTCCCGTAGACGCACAACTCGCTCTCAGACTGAAGAGCTCCAGGTACATAAAACCCTTTCCATCAATTTAGAAACTAATTAAAAAAGAAATATTATTATTGGTTTGAAGTCTGTATTATCTAGGCAAGAGTGGCATATTGAAAAATTGCCTTTGAATTTTGCAGGTCTTGACCCATAGGATGCAGCTATCAACTGATTTCATGGGCTCGGATGCAATTGCGGAAATTAGGGAGGATGGGAGCCGAGACCAATCCTTTAATGACTCCAATGTATCTGGTGGTGATTTGGCTCAAACTTACAAGGACCTATATTCGCCTGTGGCTATGCCACCAATCGACATCAATGTGGAGGGAAAAAGTGGTGAAGTGAGTACTTTGGAAGGGCAGAAAGGGAAGAGGCCACCTCTCCTTGCGAAGCCTGTGTGGAAAACCGAAAGCCAAATATTTTCTTATGCATATGGTGAAATTGAGAAGGAGCGAGTGTTTGGAGTAAGTAGAGTGTCACCATCAAGAATCAACACATTAGACACGGAAGCATATGGGGGCCAAGTGATGGGGAAATTGCGACCTCCAGTTGAGCTAAGCTTTGACAATCTCTCACTCTTCTTGAAAGGAAGTGGGAAGAAGATCTTAAGTAATGTGACTGGAATGTTGAAGCCAGGCCGGATTATGGCTGTAATGGGTCCTTCAGGTGCTGGGAAGACAACATTCTTGAATGCTTTGGCAGGCAAGGCAACACAAAGTCGCACTACTGGGACCGTTCTTATAAATGGGAAGCCTGGTTCCATTCAGTCCTATAAGCAGATTATTGGGTTTGTGCCCCAAGATGATATTGTCCATGGCAATTTAACAGTTGAGGAAAATTTGTGGTTCAGTGCCAACTATAGGTGGGTCATTATGTCCTTATTGTGATATATATTCTTGGTATTGGAATGCCCTTGAGCTTAGCTATTATTTCACAATTAGTTCTTTTAATTGTGGGAATCAATGGGTAATAACCTAAAAAAATTCTTTTTTCATTTCTTTGGTGCTCTCCTAGGCTTCCTGTGAATATGCCACAATGTGATAGAGTGCTAGTGGTGGAGCGTATTATTGCTGCACTAGGTCTAGGACCTATCCGAGACTCCCTGGTTGGTACAGTTGAGAAGCGTGGAATTTCAGGTGGACAACGGAAGCGAGTCAATGTTGGTCTTGAAATGGTGATGGAACCATCACTTTTGATTCTCGATGAACCCACATCAGGACTTGATAGTACTTCATCCCGTTTAGTACTCCAAGCTCTACGTCGTGAGGCCGATATGGGTGTCAATGTTGGTGTGGTCCTTCATCAGCCAAGGTAGGTACAACCTATCCAAGATTGTTTATTTCTTTCTATATGTTCTTCCTTCCTTTCAGTGTTCTCATCTCACTTGCATGTTTATACTCAAAAAAGTCTCCACCTACTGTGATTATGTGCAGCTATGGACTCTTCAAAATGTTTGATGATGTCATGTTTTTGGCGAAAGGTGGGTTCACTGCTTACTTAGGACCCATTAGTGAAGTGGAAGACTACTTCGGAGGGATTGGATTAGTGGTACCTGATCGTATTAATCCTCCTGATCATTTCATGGACGCCTTGGAGGGCATTGTTACCCCATCCAATTATCCAAAATTTGACACAAAGAATTTGCCAGTTTTGTGGATGCTAAAGAAGGGGTACACTATCCCTCCAGACTTAGAAGCAGTGGCCATTGCCTTGCAGCAGCAATCCAACCCAATGGATGAATCAAAAGATCATATAAATGAGCCTACAAGTGGTTTGACAAGAAAGAAAGAAAAGACGTTTCATCAAGAAGTGTTCCATGATGTGCGTGTTTTCTTCAGACTCTGGTATTTCTTCATTAAGACTTCACTCCATAAACTTGAGGATAAATCAGGCCGCAATCCGCCTGGGTTTCTTGCCCAATATTTTATCATCCTTCGGAGGTGAGGAACACTCACATTCGTTACAATCCAATACCATGTATTGTGTAAACCTGCATAATATGCTATTGCTGATGATTGAGAGCTGTGTGCAGTGGGCCCAACAAGTTGCACAAAAATAACCTAACATCATGAGAATAACCTAATTAATACATTTCTTCTGGGGAATGTAAATTGGTGTGCAGAGTTGTAAAACAACGGTTACGAGAAGTTATGGTTCAACTCCAAGACTATATAATATTGTTATTGGCTGGGGCATGTGTGGGTATTCTTTCAAGCATGAGTGACAGTAATCTTGGGTCCAGTGGTTACTACTACACTCTAATTGCTCTAGGTTTATTTCTCTCCCTTTGATCCTGTTTCCTTGTTATAAGTATTCCCAATTTTATATATTTCCATTTTTGCAAGTTTACATCATGTTCATTCATGTGAGAAATGATGTGATTGATAAGTAATTCATAATTCCAAGCCATTAAAGTTTATGACCAGTTTCTTGTTTCTTTGACAGCTTTGTTAATTATGATAGCATCGTTGAGGACATTTTCTCAGGAGAAGCTACAGTTTTGGAGGGAGAGTGCATCTGGAATAAACCGAGTGGCGTACTTCCTTGCCAAGGATACAGTGGATTTGTTTAATGTGCTTGTAAAACCTGTTATATATCTCTCTATGTTCTACTACTTCAGCAATCCAAGGTCGAGCTTTTTGGAGAACTTTGAAATCACTGTAGCATTTGTCTACTGTGTTACGGGCATTGCCTACATCTTTGCCATCCTTCTTCAGCCTGCACCAGCACAATTGGTAATGTTTCGGGGAACTTGAAACACCACCCCCCCCTCTTTTTCAGTTGACTTATATGTTTACCCAAATTACGCCCTATACAAATTTCCTCCAGTTCTGAAGTCTTTCTAAGAATAACTAAAAATGTATACAAAAGATGCCAGCAACTCTTAATAGCTATGTTATTTTGCAAGATGTGCAGTGGTCAGTGTTTTTGCCAATCTTAGCAACCATAATTGTGGCAAGTAGACGAACTGGGTTTTTGCTCCATTTGACCTACCTGAGCTATGCACGTTATGCAAATGAGGCCTTTGTTATCGCCAATGCACGAAGGTCAGTTGATCCATCTTTTTGTTTGAGGTAGTAGATTTGAATGTGTTGCTTTGTGTTTTTTGGGAGATATCTTAGATGTATGGGAGTTTTCAGTTCCGACATGTGAAATTCACTCATAACCTCATGAGATTGGATGCTTGCTAGGCTAGTCTATGTTGCACAAATGATTTGCATTATTCATAGATTCAATTTTGTATGAATTGGTTTCTCATCTATGGGAAGCTTGGACTGCTGTGGATTTTGAGAGATTTTGTGTGATGGGTCTTCATGGATCAGGTACATAGGAGTTTGGGTGATTACAAGGTGTTCAGTCCTTGAGCAATTACAATACAAGCTTTCAGACTTTTGGCGCTGCCTATTGATTCTGGTCTTGTATGGTATGGGTGCACGAATCATTGCCCTCTTATGTCTATTTCTCAGTAATCGAAACCGACAAAAGTAGAGTAAGTTACCAAACCCAGAACTAGATTGGGCACCATTGGGATGATTTGGTTGTGTAGAATGTACTTATATGGGTTGGACCCAGAAAAGGTCTTATCCAATATCATGTCTATCCTTCACATCTTTCTGTAGATGGAAAAAAGAAAGAATCTTAATTTGCGAGTCTGCAGCTTTTGCACTGCTTTATAGTGCTAAGTTGCTTTAGGCACTCATTTTGTGTTGACCCACTCATTTTGGGTTTTACTCAACAATTCATAAACTCAAACAAGAATTTTCAACATTAGCACATAGTTGTTTCAATTGTATTCTTTGGACCTGTTCAGCATGTTTTATCTTGTTTTTGAAGAATTTACTATTGTGAGAGTGTGATCCATGTTACAAGAGTTGCCTTGGCATTGCCATTGCATGGACTATTCACTAGATTGGCTATTCAAGCACCAAAGATCTAGTCTTTGATGGTGTGCTCGGTGAGAATGGAAGGTTGTAACTTAAGCTGAGATACTTTGCAATTTGTGCGGCAACATTGCACAATCAAAAGTTTGATACTGCTGAAATACAAGTGTACTATGACCCATTTCAATTCAGCCCACTCCCTGAAAAGATCTCCAAACTGCAGTCTTGAGGCCATGTTTCAGTCTTAAAAGAATTTAGCTTGTCTAAGCAGAAGCACAGTAACACAGCATACCCATATGCATGTGATTAAAAGAAGTGTAAAATAAAACTTGGCAATTTGACACATAAAACTTTGCAATTAAGTAGTACAGGTACACAAAACATGTGTGGTGAATGGATAAAAGCTATACCTGATGATTGAAATTGGCAAATATGCAAGAGCTTGGGTTTGAGAAAAAAAATTGTAGCAACAATTAGGCTTTGTTTCAAGCAATTATTTTCCAAGGTCAGAGTTACAAAACACATCTATTAGATTGCACAGAAAACTCCACAATTACGCTTTTGATTGAAAGGTCTACTTGTGCCTTATCTTCCTGGTGTCAGGAGCAGCAGCTACCAAATGAAGCTTCAACTGGTTCTGGCAGCTCCGCTTGTGATGTGAATCAGCAGTGAGGGACTCTTGGTTTTGGTGTCTTTTTCAGGTCCAGTGAGGAATCCCAGTTATTACTACACTCTGGAATTAACCTTAAGAAGAACCTGTTAACACTTGATAGCAGAGGAGCTCACTTGTGAGATGTTAAGCACCTCTCATTGAGCTTTTTGTCTGTTGCACACCGCAAGCAACAATGCGACACTTGCATGATTGTTGTACATTGTTGATTGTCTTTTTTGTGAAAACTTAAAACAATTTTTTATAAAAACAAATTGTTCTACTCAAAAGTTGGAAAGTAAGCTAGTGATTGAGATTTCTAGTGAATCTCCTTGAAGTTCTTGGTTCAAATGCTGATGGGGGTAATGATAGAACATTTAAACAATTCATTTGAATGCTTTGTCACTAATGGGTTTTAAACTTTTGAAGAGGGAAGGGAAAAACTGCACAGACCATTAGAACCACAATACTCCAAAAACAATCCCAATGCGAGGTGCTTTGTATCTCCTATCTCGCCTTAGCAGGCTTAATGGGATCACAAGTGGAATTGGAGATTCTAGACCAGTTTTAGACTACATGAAACTCTGTAGTGGGCAGGGAAGTAGGATCTATGAACACCAACAGACCGTTAAAAACCGTTGCAGTTTCAAATGGAAGTGAAAAAAAAAAGGGTCCAAATTTTTGCTATCCCTTCAGGGTTTAGGGTTTTCTTTCTTTCCCTTCTTCCATTTCTCGTCATTTTCTTGCTCTCTCAGGAAGGCATCAAACTTTAATGATTTTGGACATGAAATATTGATGAATTTGGGACATGAAAATCTGATTATTATGGGCATGAATTTGGAGAGGAATTTGTGGACATCCCAAATTTGATGATTTTGGGCATGAATTTTGTGGACATTGAAAATTTGATGATTTTGGGCATGTTCTTGTGTGAGGATTGAAAGAACATTAGTTTTGGAGCTCGTGCAAGAAAAATCATGATTTGAAAAACCTATGCAAGGAAGGTGTTTTGATTGTGACGAGAAATTGTATCTTCAAAATTTGCAAGGAAAAGTGTTTGGAAAGGAATGTGTTCTTGTGACAAGAAATTGTTTCTTCAAAAATTGCCAAGAGAAGGTGCTTTTGTGAAAGAAGTTGTTTCTTCAAAGCTTGCAAAGGAAGGTGTTCTTGTGACAAGAACTTGCTTCTTGGAGGCTTGGAAGGGAAGGTATTTTTGTTTGACAAGAAATTGATTCTTCTAAGCTTGCAAAGGATGGTGTTCTTGTGACAAGAAATTGTTTCTTCAAAGCTTGCAAAGGTGGGTGTTTTCTGTGAAAAGAAATCAGAAGAACCAAGATGGTGTTTGTGAAAGCACAAGGATGCTGCTGACTGTCTTCAAGAAGAGATGAGGGAGTTGGTCAGTGGGTCTTATTTCATTTACAGAGAATGTTATTACACCTAGTGCCAGTAATTATTTAAGAATATTAGGTGTATTTGCTTCCAGGAACAAGGGGAATGGAGTCTTCATCTCCAAAGACACAGCAGCAGACCTCCAAGAAGAATGTAGATCATGGTCATCAGGATCTGAAAAGGAAGAAGAAGAAGAGAAGTGTTGTATCTCTAAGGGAGCTTTCTGATGAAGACAAGCACAAAGTTGCTAATCTGATTCACCAAGTGAGAAACAGTAGGAGGAAAATCAAAACAGATGATTATCCTGCTTGAACAATCATCTCAGATGGTTACATCTGCCATGCCTGTCATTGTAGTGTTAGGATGTGTTTTGCCTTTGCTGTTTCTTCTCTCCAGTTTTGGGAATCCATGCCCTTTTGTTTTGGGTTACATCATGGATTGCCTTACTTGTTATGCATTTCATTCCAAATTTGGTTGGTGTGGGCACAGGTTGTGCATGCCTTTGGAGAGATAGATCGATTGTGTACATTGCTTGAGACCGAGCGTATCACCCATGCATCACAAATGACAAAGTTGCGGCTGCAGAACCATGAAATTGCTGCTGAGGTCTCCAATATCCTTTTGACATACATACATTATTACATGCTTCTTTCTTGCATGCATGATGCATCATCCACCTTGATGAAAGCCCAAAAATGAGGACAATGACTGAGTCCTGATAGTCCCCCCACTGCCATGGGCATTCAAGCTATGGGGTTATTGATTGAGAACTCACAACCTGTGATTAGACTTCCAGTGGGGAAGATGCTGCTTGCTGGAGAAAAATCTATTTGCAGAGGATGGAACTTCTTAACAAGATACGAGCAGCACATCTAAGATCAAAGCTGGCAACTCTGCAATATCTTCCTTCAGGAGGTCACCATGCCAAAGTAAGTAATGCCCACCATTGCCACCATCGACATCCCTTTAGTATCTCTGGCTCCTTTGGTCTTCATATTGTTGCAGGATACAAGAGTCATCCAAGTTCCATATTGTTTGCATAGATATATCATTGATCTGTGTTTGGTGTGCTGTTGTCTGAATTGGTGGAACGATCCTTATGAAAAAGAGAATGTCAAGTCCACTGGAAGCTGGCATTTGCTGGATGATGATTGCAGCTGTGGAAACCCAAACCACAGAACTCTAGCATGCCAAAAGAAATTTCTGCCTTGGGATGATCTTGCATAATCAATCACTGGACAACTCTGTTCTTGCAGCAGCAAAATGTAGGCTCTGATTGTTCAGCTGACAGGTTCATGCTGGAATCCAGGGAAACTGTTTTGCACCCCTTCTCTCTCCCATCCAGGAAGGTCAAGACCTGGATCATGATGACAAACCAACCTCAAGAAACTTCGCAGGTGCAATCAAAGATGTCAACACAGGAAGAAGTTCCTCTGTCTTTCATACTACCACTGACAAGAATAAGAACAGGGCCTGCGATGTCACAAAAGTGGAAAAGCTTTTGGGACACTTTCCAGAGAAAGAGGTGTTGGAAGACTTAACAAATGAAAGTGCTCACCTCAGAGGAATTATGGGAGCGAGAGGCATGGAAGGACAACAACACTCCATGGAAGTGCCAAGAAGCACCTCAGGTGCAGATTTCCAGGCAAGAGATTCTTTACTGCACATGAAAACTATGACTCGTCAGAAGGAGAATTGGAATCCTGAAAGAGTGGAAGATCAGGGAGCTGCTAAGGAAAAATCATCAACAGAGATGGGGTTTGAAGCAGTTGTTCCGGGCATGCAATTCCTGCTAGCCTCACATGTAAAGTCTCCAAGAACTCTCTCGAATGCAACAAATAACCTGAGGAACTTTCAAACCAACTTGATAGGTGATCATCCTCCTCTTCGGAAAGAAATGGTTATGGAACCTTCTTCTTCTTTAGCTGGCATGCACACCACAAGTTGTGCCACAGCTGGATACATTTCTACTGTTGATTCTCTAGTAACAGCAGAAGTGGCTCCCCTGTTACCAAGTGTCATGGTTCCAGCAGCTGCTGCAGAAGGCAGCAGGAGAATCATGATGCCATCCAAGAACTATCCTTACTTTCCAGACTCTCAGGAGATGGCCCCCAACAATCAACCTTTACAACCAGATGTGTCACAATTGTTGTTCTATCCTGCAGTGACTATGCCAGCTCAGCAGCCAGTTCTGACAGCAGCAGCTTCTGTTTCTACACCGCTGGATGTCACCACCAGGTATGCTATGCTACAGAGGTGAAGAATGATGATGAACGGTTATGGTGTGATTACACATGTTGGTCGCATTGCACACAAATCCTTCACCCAATTCCAGACCCCGTCTGAAGAAGCCAGAGCCAAGAAGCATAATGATGCCGTTCTCAATTACTTTCCAACAGAGCACCTCTAATGTATTTGGCAAGAATAGGACTTGATTTCCCATCCTTGTGGCTCTTCTTACAGCAGGGTTGCTGTGCATGTGATGGGTTAGGGAAGCATCCAAACAGTTGGAAACACTCACCAATCCAGAACTTCATCTTGGAAGTCATTATCATCATCTGCGACCTCCAGTGGCAACGATGGCTGCTTCATCATCCTCCAGCATCATGATGATGAAGATGATGGCACCAGAAGGGAGCAGAGAAGAACATTCCAAGCTGAAGTTTGATCCATATGTAGGAGCTGGTGGTATTTTCTACTTTACTCCTCCAGGCACAAATCCACTTATCAAGCAAAGACAGAGTTCCAGGGGTGATGATGTGAAGCTGGGATATACAATTCAGCCATTGGAGGGCACTGTGAGAGGAAGAGAACAAAGTCAATGGAATGATACAGTGAGAAGCAGCGAAAAAAGACACATTGAGAGCAGCAGTTGGAGGAATGAAGATGTCAATGATGAGAGTAGAAGACAAGGAATAATGGCACCCAATTGGCAAAATGAGAATGCAAAGATAGAAACCCATCCCAAACACAGGGAGAAGGGCACATGCCACGAGATGCATAATGGACTGTACCCAAGCAGGCAGCAGCAGCACAACTCAACAATCTTAGCAGAAAATTGGTCAGATCAGGACCACAATAGTGAAAGAGACTACACGGGACATGGAAGAGACCAGTGCCTTGAAGAAGCAGAAGGACCCAGGATCTTCCGACATGGTAACCCTGATGATCAGAGATCTACCAAGCATGACTACAAGGGAGACAGAGAACAAAAAGTAGGAAGGACAAAAGAAAGAATTGCTGGTTCGGATGAGGAAGATCTACTCCCATCAAAACCAGCAGCGCTGAGCACACAATCTGAGCACTACTACACAAGTCAGCAAAGGAAGAAGGATCATGCACTTGCAAACAGAGAAACTTTGAAAGAGAATTCCCCCACTAGGAGAATTCCAGAGGCAAGAAAGTTATTTTGTGAAGGATGTTGCAGAAGGGCTATGAGAATAGAGAGGTCTCAACAAGAAGATGAGCCTGAATATATGATGCACAGAGAAACCAGTGAAGTGGTCAGAAGAGAAGAGAGAGATGATGGGTACAAGAACCAGGAGGAGGATGTTGTGTCAGAGGAGGAATCTCTTTTGTGCAACCACAGGCATGGACCTGTCTGGCAACAATGGAAAGTTGGAGGATTCAAAGGAGCGGCAGAGCTGCATATACCCACCAACTGTCAGCTGCAGAGAAAACAGACATCTGATCCAAATCAGCAGCAAAAGGAGAGACTTCACCATGTGTCCAGCACCAAAACAAACTCATCAGAGATTCTGAGACATCAAACTTATCATCATCATCATCTCAGGGCAGCTGGACAAATTGGACAGGGAGAAGTAGAAGAAGATGTGGGGTTTGGAATATGTGGGGAAGAGAACTTATCCAAAGCAACAAGCACCTCCAAAGTCTTGGAAGAACAATGGGAATCTGGGACAGTTTTAGGCTCTCCTGACATTGAAACAGGCTCAGCAGCCTGCTGTGCCATGTCCTTGAAGCATAGTCAGTCCAAGCATAAACAGAAACTACTGGCCCTCAGACATGAGCTGAAGACTTCAGTGGACCATAGGAACTCAGACAATCATCATGAATTCAGCTGCAACAATCCTGTAAACACTGTAGACAATAGTGACATAGATACTCATATGAAGGCCGTAGTTGACTGCAATGAACAAGGGATGAGGAGGAGCAATCTAGGGAGGAGTTCTATCTTCCCCATTGTCTTGCCTAGGTTCCAGCAGCAGCAAGGTTTTGGACCAAACTGCATCACGTTTGGAACTCCCATCACCAACAACCTAGAGTTTGAAGCAGACAACAGACCAGACTGCTCATGCCACAACATAAGACCTCCAGAAAGTTCTGAGAATCAACAACAAAAAGGTGATAAACTTCCAAATGTAAAGCCCGCCTCCAATTGTCCTCCCACTGCTGCAATCAGGTCTGTCAAGTATGCACCACACATGGAGGTCCTTGGAAGACACCGGTATTTGTATGACATGTCTCTTCTTGAGCTTGTAAACAAGCTAGAGCTAGAGGAGGAGTAGGAGGGATTTTGGCAAGGGAGAAATAGCAATCGGATTAAATGAGGCAACCAAAGAAATCCCCCATTTGTTTCAATGTTTAAGGGCTCAACCAATCCACACTTGTCCCATGCTAATCCTTCCTGATTAAGGTCCTTGTTTTAGCAACTTGCCATGAGTGCTAGTTAGCCCTGGCTCTAGCTTCTTCTGTGCAACACATTCAACTTGTTGCATCTCCAGATAAATATATGAGCACAATGTCCAACCGCAAGGCTTGCTGCTGCTGCTAAGGGATGCTTTCTGTAGGCAAATATGCCGATTGATGACTACAGACATCAAACAAGACTGACAGTTGCACATTCAGCTACTGATGGGTATCTTTTTCTGCTTCCCCTGCCCATTCCTTGTTTTAGCCCAGTTTGCCAAGAAATCATATCAAGGACTTTTGAGGATTGAGGCATTGAAGTTCAACAAATCCAAGTTTGGATAGACTTCAGTTATGGATTTTTCGAGTGGGTGTGTTGTGTGAAGTGCAGTCTTACAATTTGGTACTTTTGAAGCTTTCCCCATCTGGTGTGAAGTGTGTGCTTCTGCTAAAAGATTGTCTGGTTTCCATTGCAGGGAGCAGGAGGTGGATTTCAGCATGATACACATTCTCAGTAGATAGCTATGATGTCGTGTTACAGGTACAGTCTGCAATCACTTCAGATAGTAATTACACTTCTAGACGAAATCAAACTTTCAAGTTGTGTTAATGAAAACGGATAGAGGGAATACAAATCTTGGGAAACTCCAGTTTGTGTTTTCTGAATTGGAATGAGATTTCTTCATTTTGACGGAAGTGATTTGCACTTCTGGTGAGGAATTGCCTTACCACAATTGATGCCAGCAAAATTAGTCCAATGGGGTATCTAGTCACCTGCTGAATCTTGTCATCACTGCCAAATCATTGAAGTTATCATGTGATCAATACCAGGGTATTGGTTACCCAGATGTGTTTGCAACTATGCTCAGCCATGTCATACCGAAATTGATTCAGTGTCATGTTGTTACACAGGATTTAAGACAAATCAATGTGCAATATTTGATACTGGTATGGGTTGGATACAATTTGTTGTTCACCAGTAGCACTTATGTATCTATATATGCAATAATCTCTTTGTCATAAGCTCTCAAGGTGCTGAGATTGCTTACCCCTTCTTCAGATCTGATGCGACTTGGGAAGCAGAATTTGAAGCCTGTTTTGACCTACAATAATAGAATGGACCAAAAGCTTGAAGATTATCAGTTTACCCAATTTTGATTGACAATTTGTGGGTGGTCTTCTACACCACAATGGCTTACATCAAACTTCCAATCTCTAGTCAGCCCTTGATGATATCAACAAGTGATTTTCCCTTCTTTGAGGGTAGTCTTCTACACCACAATGGTTCACATCAAACTTCTAGTTTCTATTCAATGCTTGCCGATACCAGTAAATGATTTCCCCCTTTGAGAGTGGTGTTCTACACCACAATGGTTCACATCAAACTTCAAATTTCTCCTCAAACCTTGCTGATACCATATCAGCAAGTGACTGATTTCCCTTTTAGGGTTGTCTTGTACACCATAATGGCTCACATCAAACTTACAATTTTTGCTTAGCCCCCTTGCTGATGATGATACCAGCAAGTTATTTCCCCTTTTGTATAAGTGAGAGTTTGTTCTCAATTTGTGTCTCCCCAGTTCCTAACCAAAGACAGGAAAACATGTTTTCAATTACAAAATGAGTGGAGCATTCATGGGCTTGAGTAAAAGCTGACTTTCCCCTTCCCCCCGCCGGCCCCTCTGAAGTAAATGGGGACATGTCCCCAAGAAGCAGCCAAATCTCCAGTCAAATGTGCTGCTGCTGCAGCTGCACTGCTTGCTGCTCTACTTGGGTCTGGGCTGGCCACAATGTTAATGCTTAACTTTGATTGCAAGCTTGTGTAAGTAAAAATCTTTGAACCTCAAATCCAGCTTTGGTTGGTGGCACATTCAAAGAAGGAATTTGATTTAATTGGTTTTTTTATCCTTATTAGTGCCTAAGCCTTCACTTTTGCTCCAGGGCAAATTAGTTGATCTCCTTGGGGGGGTTTTTGTTCTTGAGCTGTATTGGCTTCAGGAATGACATGAAAAAGCTTAAGTTAATTATAAAAAAACTCAGTTGTGTCAGCAGTTGTCAGGGACCAGTGTTTGCTTTGGCTGGCAAACTTTTTGCAAAATTTCAAGCCCAAAAAGTAAAACAAGGAAGATACAAAAATTCCCTTTTTAAGAAGAATAATTCTGTCACAAATTCCTTTGTTTCTTTGTTTGGAATAAAAAGTTTGCCAAATTTTTGAGAGGGGGAAAAAAAAAATTCTTGCGAAATTTTTTGCCACATGTTGTGAACATACTTTCTCAATTTGGGGCAGTGTTTAGCCAGTTTTCTTCAGTTTTGACAATTATTTACAAAATTTTCACCAATTGATGCTAAAATATTGATGGGCTTGACTGCTAACCATATTACATCACAAAAATTGAAAGAAAACAAGGGGATGTGTCACACTATGGCCTTGCCATTTACAATTAAAAAGTATCTGAAGGCAAAAGAAGAATTATGAAAACTTAAACTATTTCACCATGCAAAAATATACCAATCTTCAAAAAAATCCTCCAAAAGAAACCAAAATCCTTGAAGCTATTATAACTCCATAACTAATCTCAAGTTTCAACACCAGCCAAAATATCATCTTTCAAAAATCCACATATAAAAATAGACCTATTATTATTATTACCTAGGGGCCAAAATCCATTAAAGCTACTATACTCTAAAATGAATCTAAACACACCAAATATCCTTGCCTTTGTAGGCAAGGCCAAAAACACACACACACTCCCCCCACATTAGGTGGTGTCCAGTTAGTTCTTTCTCCTTTCTGAAAGTGGGTACTTGCTTTTTGGCAGACAGAAGCTTCTGCTGCTGTTGCTTCTTCTTTACATAAATTGTATATTCTATTGTTGTATATTCTATTTCTTGTGGGAGACACAAGCTGATTGTTTGTTTGTTTGTTTGTTTGTTTTTGTCTGTTAGAAGTGTTTTGTCTGTTAGATGTTTTTTCCAACAATTTTTTTTTAAATGTTTTTTCCCCCCACCACTTAAATAACTTCAAGACAAGTATTCTTGGAGCTTGCACCCTTCCAAAAGTAGGTTCAATGGTTCAATGCCTTAATACCCTCTTCTTCTTTTTTCCCTGTTTTGAGATTTTTGTATTAAAATAATAATACTGAGCAAACCTGCCAGATTTTTGCAACAACCTAAAAACCACCAACCCATCCATCCATCCATCCATCCATCCCAACCCCCACAAAAAATGCATTTGCATTTTGTTGGGTTTGGTGGCCACAGTGAAGAACCACCACCCACTCCATCCAGTGCACCATGAAGGATGAATGGTAAAAAGTGGTCAGGAAACAGTTTTCTGTTGGGTTCCAGTCCACTAGCTAACCATGGTGGTTAGCTCAGTTAACTCTCTTTTCTACCTACCTACTAACAACTCACAAAACAGGTTGCTAATAGGCAGGTAGTAAAAAAAACAGCCCTTACCTATCTGTATAAACCATCTACTTACCTAGTAGTTACCTACTTTCCTACCTATCTACCTATATATGAGACCATAATTGGTTACCAAGGTGAAACTAAATATTAACTCAGTTGAGGTTCATCCACAATTGAGGCATCCAGTGGATGGTGCGCTGGTGGGTGCTGGTTCACACTGGCTTGGTGGGGGGGGTGGGGGGTTGTGTGTGTGTTTGGTGGGTTGGGTGGGGATGGTGGTGGGGTAGGAGGGCCCCCAAGGGGTTGGGAGGGAAGTGAGTTTGGGGAGTGGATTTAGATCATAATACTAATAAAACCCCACCCAAACAGCAGCTGACACAACATGTTAAATGCCACAAATCACTCACACCTCCTGCAACCCTAATATAATTACACAGGATTTTTATGGTTTGTAGTATTATTGTTGGTATGAAGTAGATGAACCTGGCAAAACACAACAAAAATCTGTCTCCCTTACCAATTGAGATCAGAGGGAAAATACCCATTTAATAAGTGTGTGATTGCAGCAGCATAATGCAAAGAATGTATAGAATTTTTTAAACTATCGGAGAAGGGTCTATAGCTTAGAGACTCTTTCCAATTTGAGGCTCTCATCGTAAGCTCGATAGGTCCTATCGAGTGAAGGGGCCCTAAATTCTATTAGGGTCTAAATCTAGAGCCTTCACATGCATAGCACACGCCCTTTAACTGCCCTTTTCTTTTGTCTTCCCTTTAAAACAGGTAATTCTAACTGCCACCACC
>Ga0116227_10007003_pt1 | contig 22351 bp, 20 predicted proteins | sample S1TSphgellanicum_FD_89693 | JGI IMG/M metagenome (GOLD analysis project Ga0116227, IMG submission 89693) | Host-associated microbial communities from peat moss isolated from Minnesota, USA - S1T2_Fb - Sphagnum magellanicum MG | ecosystem: Host-associated > Plants > Peat moss > Unclassified...
GGGAGTTATCGATCCAACTAAAGTTGGTCGTGTAGCTTTACAAAACGCTGCTTCTATCGCTGCTATGCTTTTAACAACTGAAGTTGTTTTAGCTGATGAGGCTGCTGAAGAATCAGCTGGTCATGGTCATCCGCCAATGGGTGGTGGCATGGGCGGCATGATGTAATAATCATTCGCTTTCACTTATTATAAGTGAAGCTAAATATAGAACCCTGTTCAGTTTTCTGAACAGGGTTTTTTTATGGAAATTAAACTTTGGCGCAAAATCACTGTCAGATTGTACAAATAATGAGCGATTTGTAAAGTTTTTGTAACCTCAACATTATTTTAACACGATTACATCATAAAGTAAGGGTTTATACAATTAGGGCACACCGTTTGATATTTACAAAGTATGAAAGCGATAAGTGAAAAAACGAAACAAGTATCAAACCGCATAATTTGCTGGGGGATAGTAGAAGGGCCACAATTGTTTGTGACTTTTTTTAGATAATAGTATAAATTGTACATTTACGGTATGATTGATACCGTAAATACCGCTGCAACAAAGAAACCCTCTACCCCTGTTGATCTATACGCGGCTGCCTATAATTGGATAATCAATACCGGCCCCAGACTACTCTTCGGAATCATTGTATTTTTTATTGGCCTTTGGGTAATACGTTTTTTAAAGAAACGGATTAGCAGCCACATGTCTAAAAAGCAGGTACATTCCTCGCTTCAGCCCTTCTTTTTAAGTCTATCTATTACATTGCTCCATGTTCTGCTTATCGTTGTTGTGATGGAGATTATGGGGATCGAGCTTACCATTTTTACAGCAGTTGTTGGCGCGGGTGGTGTGGCGGCAGGTTTGGCCCTTTCGGGAACTTTACAAAATTTTGCCGGCGGTGTGCTGATCCTGTTATTAAAGCCTTTTACTATTGATGATAACATTATCGCGCAGGGAACAGATGGTTTTGTAACCTCTATCCAGATATTTTATACTGTGGTACTTACGCATGATAACAAAACGGTAATTATCCCTAACGGAAAGCTGTTTAACGAGATAATCACCAATGTAAGCCTGGAAGGTAAACGCCGCCTTGATCTGGAAATGAAGTTCAGTTATGGTGTTGATAAAGATAAGGTGATTAGCATCATCGAAAGCGCCGTTAAACAAACACCGGTTATATTAACAGAGCCAGCACCAAAGGTTGGCATCATTGCATTGGAATCGGATGGGTTTAAAATCAGCATCCGCATTTGGGTACCAACCAATCAATTTACAGCTACCAAGTTTGTGTTGCACGATAAGGTATTGAAAGACTTATTGACAGCCGGTATCAAACTGCCCGGAATGGCTTAAATTTTTTGCCTTGCTTTTAACTCCAGGTAACGGTTTATAGTATTAACTGTTAGGTTTTGAGGTGAGGTTAAAATGGATTGGATGCCATATCGGGTTAGCTCTTTAACAATCAGCTTTTTCTCGTAAGCAAATTTCTCAGCAACGGTTTTGATGTAGATATCTTCTACATTGCTCGCAGGTTCTTCACTTAATGTCTTCAATTCGGTGTTCTCAAAAAACACCATTACCAGTAAATGGTATTTGGATATCCGCTGTAGAAATGGTAACTGCCGCTGTAATGCCGACATGCTTTCGAAATTGGTAAAGAAAACCACCAGGCTCCGTTGCTTTAAGGTACTGCGTATTGTAGTATAAAGCAACTCCATGTTAGTTTCAAGATAACGGGTTTTCTCTTTGTAAAGCACTTCCATTATCTTGTTTAACTGTGTCGGGCGGCGGTCGGCAGGTATTACAGCACCTTTCTTTTCGGCAATGGTAATTAATCCGGCTTTATCCTGTTTAATCAGTGCAACGCTTGATAACACCAGGCTTGCATTAATAGAGTAATCGAGCAAACTCAAACCATCAAAAGGCATTTTCATGGCTCGTGATTTATCGATCACACAATACACATGCTGCGATTTTTCGTCGGTATAATTGTTTACCATCAACTCGCCACGCCTCGCCGAAGCCTTCCAGTTCAGGGTACGGAAATCATCGCCAGCCACATAGTTTTTGATCTGTTCAAACTCCATGCTGTTACCAATCCGACGGATCTTTTTGATACCGTATTCGTTCAAGCGGTTTGATATGGCCATCAGCTCATATTTACGCATCTGTAAAAAAGATGGATAAACAGGCAAATTTTCGGTTTGCTCAAAATTGAACCTGCGGTTAATTAATCCTATGGGCGATTGCACATATACCCGCACATCGCCAAACTCATATTCGCCACGTTTGGTAGGGCGTAATATGTAGTTGAGCAATTTGTGCTGCCGCGATGTTAAATTGGTCTTAAACCACACATCGCGCTTTTGAAACTGGTGTGGGATCTCGTCAATAATACCCACACTGATAGGGAAGGGGTAAAAATTCTCAATGTAGATGCCTACTTCGTTATCATCACCATTACTCAACCTTTCGGGAGCATGTCGCCTGGCAAATACACCTTTGCGCATGTGGTAAAGCATCCAAACATCAATGGCAAAAATCAACGCCAATACCAGTGTGAACACTGTTGGAATATCTCCCAGCCATGGAAAAAAGAAAGAGCATAAATAAAGCACTACAGCGCAACCCAAACCGAAAAACAATCGGTTGGTTAAAAACAGGTTTTTGTAGTACAGGTTAAAAAACGATTTCAATTATCTCGGTATTTCTATTTTCTGGATAATTTGTGCCACCACTTCATCAGGGGTAACACCTTCCATTTCTTTATCAGGAGTGAGCATAATGCGGTGCCTTAATACCGCGGGCGCTACCCAAATAATATCCTCGGGCGTGATAAAATCACGGCCTTTCATCGCGGCCAGTGCCTTAGCGCTATTCACAATAGCCAGTGACGCACGTGGTGAACCACCCAAAAACAAGGATTTATGATTACGTGTTTCGTGAATAATCTTGGCTACAAACTCCAATAATTTAGGCTCGACAAATAAGCTGCGTACCTGCTGGCGTAAAGCGATGATATCCTGTGCAGATAATACTGGTGTGATCTCTGCCAGTTGGTCTACCGTTTTATGCTGGTGCTGCTGGGTAAGGATAGCGATCTCTTCTTCTAACGATGGGTATTTAACCTCTATCTTAAACAAAAAACGATCGAGCTGAGCTTCGGGTAAACGGTAAGTGACTTCCTGTTCAACCGGGTTTTGAGTTGCTAATACAATGAATGGCTCGGTCATTTTATAGGTGGTACCATCAATGGTAACCTGACGCTCTTCCATTACCTCAAACAAAGCCGCCTGGGTTTTTGCCGGTGCACGGTTGATCTCATCTATCAAAATGATGTTACCGAATATTGGTCCTTTCTTATATTCAAAATCAACCGTCTTTGGGTTGAATACAGAAGTTCCCAATACGTCAGATGGCATCAGATCCGGTGTAAACTGGATCCGTGAAAACTGCGCGTCAATGCTTTTAGCAATCAATTTTGCAGTTAAGGTTTTGGCAATCCCCGGCACACCCTCTATCAAAATATGTCCATCGGCTAAAATACCGGCTATCAGCAAATCAATGCTATCCTGTTGGCCGACTATCACCTTGCCAAGCGACTCCTTAATTTTAGCCACTGCCTCACTAAGTTTCGTCAGGTCTGTACGTTGTTCAAAAAAATCCTGTTCCATATCTATCTGGATTGAATATTAAATTGTTCTATGTTCTTGTTAAAAGCTATCAGTTCAACGTCGGTATAAATACTTTGAACCCTCACCCTGATGATCTGGTTAGTTAAGTCATGTATCAGTTTTTCGTCCGCACCACTTTTATTTGCGAGTGAAGCTATAAAAGCATCATCAAGTACATTGGTTTTTAATTGATACTTGTTACGCATATGCTCTAAAAAGTACGATGCCTTTTTTTCTGCTATATCTTTATTATTGCGCTGCTCATAATACACCTGGCCCACTACGTTCACAAAATCGATAGTGGTATTGCGCAATGGTTCAATAATTGGGATAATGCGTTGGCGACGTTTAATCTCATATAATATGAACAGCAGCATGCTTAGCAAGGCAATATAGTAGGCCCAGCGTAAAGATGGACTTCGTAAAAATACCCGCATCGGCGATGCTTCGTCTGCCCGGCCACTGGTATAATACTCATCCCAAATTAAGTTGCTATCGTTTTTTAAGTGCGATAAAACCATAGCAGCGTATGCCGCGCCATCAGGCTTTAACAAACTATAATTGGTAAACATTAAAGGGTTAGTATTAAGATACAAAGCTCCCTTACCAAAATTGTATTTTATAAAATTTATATGTTTATCATTGTTTTTACCCAACACCTCGACAGTTGCGGTATCTACACTTGAAAAATATCCATCACTTAAGTTCTTATCAATGGTATAAACTTTATTGCTATCGAGTGTTTTATTAGTGAATTTTAAATACCCCGATAGCTTTTTATACCAGATTTCCTGTTCGGTTTCAACCTTTAAACTCTTGGAGAATTGCGTGCCGAATGATTTAGCAGATATCAATACATCATTTCCTTTTCTGATAAACAGGGTAAGCTTTTTGTAATCGTACTCGTTTAAATCAATATCGCCGCAAATAATGATGTAAGTACCGTGCTCAATATGATGATCGCTGATCACATTATAAAGCGGTTCACGGTACGATTCTACATTAGCATTAGGAAAAATATCATGCAATTGTTTGTACATGATGTAAGTACCGTAAGGGATTTTATCTTTATTAATATAAGTTTCGGTCCAGTTAATAGGTTGGGGGCGATTGTATTGTGCAACCAAATAAATGATCAGGAGGCTCGAAGCTACAATGATATAGAACTTAAGATCTTTCATGATAGCCCTTTCTTAAAGTCAGCAAATAGGGCATTAATATTCTGAAAGGATTGTACGTCAACCGGGAAATCACCATACCATATATATTCAAATTGAGATGTCAGCACCCCAAACAACTGGCGATATTTTGTATCTCCTAATTCTGTTAAATAGGCAGCATTGGTTTTGTCAATTTGCCAATGAATCAATTGTGCATCGCTCAATTGCTTAAGGCAGCGTAAATAAAGTAACCTCACGGCCAATCTATAATTGCGGCTTGATATGGCATTTTCAATTTCGTTGTCGAAATTGATATCATGAATATTCTCAAGCGATTCACCGTAGGGTATTTCAACGCCCTTTGATTCTCCCCTGATGATCTGGATAACATCAATACCCAATATTTTGAAAATGATAAAAGCCAGCGCTAAAGCCGCCAGAATAAACAGCAGCGTTTTAAATATAAACCACGATGCTGTGCCCGAGAATATTTTACCAAATACCCGTTCTAAAAGCCCCCAAACCCATGACCAAAATCTACTCCACCATGACCTGCCTTCGGGCGGGGCTTCAGTGTATATAAAGTCTTTTTGTTTAGCATATTCCTGTAACGCGGTATTATTAAATGATCTCGTCTTAATTACTGTGCTATCAATGTTAAGCACCGTATGGTTTTTTTTCGGGATAGGGTTTAACGCAATAGCAGATGCCTTCTCTACATGAAATAGAAAAAGCATCCCTAAAAAAAAGCACAATAATTTGAACATCAGTTTAGTACTCTTCTGTTGGCAAAGGGTCTAAATCGTCGGGATTGCCTAGGTTATTAATACGATCAAGCAAGCCTGTATTATCCTTTTGTTCGGTTAAGCTAAAATAGCATAATGATATGGTCACTGTTGGTAACACATAAAATACCTGACAGATATGACTCGCTATCGCAGTTAAAATAAGATAAGTGGTATTCATTGGATGCCCGGTGGTAAGCATACTGCTTGCATTAAAAACAGATAATGGCATTACAAAAACCATCATACCCACATAAATAATGATCACCGAAATTACCAGAACACCTAAAGTTGACCAATAGTTGTCCTTGATCAATTGAAAACTGCGGCGGAATGCATAACCTAATGATGTGTTTTCAAAAACCATGATAGGTATGATCAACGAAAAAGAAGGCCATAACCAAAAACCCGGAACCAGGCATAACATAAAACCCGCCATAAGCCCTATACCTAACAATAATGAGCTAAATGCAACTCTGAAAAAATAGAATTTAAAATAGCCCCACACTTCTTCAACGCTTGGCGTTTGGTTGCCTTTTTCGCGATACAAGGCTATGTATGCTACCGTAGTTAGGCTGATAGAAATATAAGATATCATGATAAATAGGATAGCTAAAAAGTATTCTAAGGTGAATATCCTAAACGGCGAATTAGTTGTACTACCAAAGCGATAAGGCGTTGCCGAATTCATAAATTCGGCCATTTTGAGCTGATTTAAAATCGAAACCACTAAACTGGCTACAATAAAAAAGCCGCATATAATAGCATAAGTTTTTAATAAAGCTTTCCAGTTTTGGCCGATGAATACGAAACTATCGTTAATAACTTCGCCAAAATCGCGTATTTTTCTAAGTTCAATTTTCTTAATCATTTGTGATAGGTTTATTTGTTTTTCGTGATAGTAGGTTAGGATAAATGATTACATACCAAATTATAAATATTAATGATGAAGCCAGTATGGTACAACTGAGCCACATTGGCATTTCGGTATGGCGCGTAACAAAGCTTTCAAAAAAGGCGGCTATTAAAAACAAGGGTACTAGGCCCATGGTTATTTTCATACCGTGGGTCGCGCCTTTTTTAAATGATGCCATGCGGGTATATGTTTTTGGAAAAAGCAGACTGTTGCCCATTACCATACCAGCTGCACCGGCAATAATAATTGATGAGATCTCTATCACCCCATGTATCCATATCACCAGGATGGATTGCAATCCAAGCCCTTTACTAAAAAAGTAATACTCAAATGACCCTATCATCAGCCCGTTTTTCATTAACTCGTAAACCGAACCAACCGACAAGAAAATACCTTCCATAAAGGTTCGGAAGGATACATAAATGTTGTTACCGGCTATAGCAATAAACATAATGCTCTCATCCATCGAATCGTAAACGCCAAATGGTTTGCCTTTGGCAATGTTATCGTTAGTCATGTTTACATATTTATCCCCCAATATCAATCGCACAAAAGTGTTATCGTATTTGGCAGATACTATCCCCATCAAAGTAAACGCGGTAAAAAAGATGAAGGCATATAATAATTGCTTGCGATAAGTGTAGAATAATAGCGGTAACTCGTATTTCCAAAACTCAACAAAACGGTTGGTTTTCTCTTTTTTATTTTTATAAATGGATTGGTGAAAATTTGCAGCTAAGGCATTTAGATATTTGGTAGTGTTTGACTGCGGATAAAAAGACTTGGCATAAGCCAGATCATCGGTTATGTTAATAAAGCTTTCGGCAAGCTCATCCGGGTCTTTGGTTTGCATACTTTCGTATTGCTTCCATTTGGCCGTATTTTGCTTCACAAATAATGCTTCACGCATGTTTCATATTTTCGTTTAAAATAAAAACAAATATTTAATGTTTGGCATAAATTATTTAATTGCCAATATTATATTTACTGAATGCAGACTGTTACAGTACACACCACCCAAAACATTGATATTGATTATGAAGTAGCCGGTTTGGGCGAGCGTATTTTAGCTGCTTTAATTGATATGGGCTTTTTTGTTGCCTTTTTTATTATAGCGGCCATCTTCGCGGCATCTTCTGGTAGTAAAGTGTTTTCTATCACCATGATAGTTATTTGCGTTGCCACTTATGCTTTATATGATTTGCTGTGTGAGATCTTTTTAAACGGACAAAGCTTTGGCAAACGCATTATGAAAATTAAGGTCATAAGTTTAAACGGTGGGCGCCCAAGTATTAGTCAGTATCTTTTACGCTGGTTGTTCCGTATTGTCGATATGACGCTTACCTCTGGCGTATGTGCGTTAATTTGTGTAGCAGTATCATTGAAAAAACAACGCGTTGGCGATATTGTGGCAGGTACAACTCTCATTAAAACATCGCCTCGTACCAAAATGGATAGCTTGATATTTAAACCAACACTGGAAGGCTATACCCCGATATTTACCGCTATAAGCCAATTAACTGATAACGATATTGCTTTGATACACGAGGTGATAACCAACTACAAAAAAACCGGAAACTCAGTATTGATTTACAATATGGCTGCCCGTATTAAGCAGCATTTATCGCTTACCTTGCCCGAGCATATGGAAGATTATAAGTTTTTAGAAACCGTTATAACCGATTATAGCTATCTAACATCAACAGTTGATGCTTAATGGTGATAGTAAAGTAATAGCATTTTACTGATGTATGATATTAGTATGATACCCCCCGTAAAAAAATAAAGCCCCTTACGGATGCGCGCTTTCTTATCAAATTGGTATCGCGAATTAAGCAATAAAATAATGGCGGTAACCATTACTGGTATTGCGGCAGGGTACAATGCCAAACTTTGCCCTACGTTTCCTTTTAATAAAGCCAAGCAAGCCCGCTGAAAGCCACAGCCAGGGCAATCAATACCAAATATTTGCTTATATGCACACGGAAGCATATGGCTTTCGAGCCATTTAACCATCACAGAATACATAATTGCTATATTTAGTATTGATATTAGGCTAATGCTTAATAATGATGTGGTTGCTGACTTAGGATAGACAGAACAGTACCGCCAACAATAATAACATAGAGTACATATAATCCACCAAGTATGGTTCCAATTATCGACATAACGAAACCCGCATTTAACGAGCCATAGCCGCTGTACAAGTCGGGAGTTTCTTTGTAAAGTTTTCTGCCCTTGCTTGATAGTGCAATGCCAATAATACCAAGTACAAGGCCTATAAAAACGCAGCCAAATACAAGTGAGCAAATTCCTAAAACAAGCACGGCTGTTGCATTAGGTAGAGGTTGTTTTTCCATTGTGATAGTCAGTTAGTTTTAATAATAATTTAAGTTTCACAAAAGGTAAAAATTAATATTCAATACACCACAAAAAAATAGTAAATATTTATTCTGTTGTATTCATTAAATTTGGCCAATATGCAACGCGAACAGATCTCCGTATTTGATATTTTTAAAATAGGTATTGGCCCTTCAAGCTCACACACATTGGGCCCTTGGCGCGCAGCGCAGCAATTTGTCAAGATATTGCAAGATAGTGATCTGCTCTCTGCAGTAGTGCAGATTAAGGTACTACTCTACGGTTCGCTGGCTAAAACCGGCAAAGGGCACGGTACCGACATCGCCATATTATTGGGTCTTAGTGGTGATGATCCGGTAACATTTGATGTAAATCAGATCACACCTAAAATCAATAATATCACCAATCAGCATCAGTTAACTTTAGGTGGCGCTCAAAAGATCAGCTTCTTTGTTGAGGATGATCTGCTGTTCCTGTTTAACGAAAGTTTGCCCTATCACCCTAACGCGGTTACCTTCCAGGCATTTTTAAGCACAGGCAAAGCCGTATCCGAAACCTATTACTCTATCGGTGGTGGTTTCGTTGTCCGCGAAGGCGAAAACGCTTCATCAAAAACCGAAGTTGATCTGCCATTCCCCATAGATAAGGCTAACGATCTGTTGCACTGGTGCATTAAAACCGGACTAAAAATATCCGACGTAGTGATGGAGAACGAACTCGCCTGGCGCAGCGAGCAGGAAACCCGCAGTGGTGTACTCAATATCTTCAAAGTAATGAGCGAGTGTTTTTATCGCGGTGTACATACCAAAGGTAACTTGCCTGGTGGCCTAAATGTGAACCGCCGTGCTGCCGCGCTCAATAAAAAGCTCTTAGGCAACAATACATACACTGATTATCAAAGCTGGATAAAAGCCATCCGCGAAGGCGGTAACGGTTTTAAATACACATTGGATTGGGTAAGTTGCTTTGCCCTTGCCGTTAACGAAGAGAACGCTTCTTTTGGCCGTGTAGTAACTGCGCCAACCAATGGTGCGGCGGGCGTAGTGCCAGCCGTACTGCAATATTACATTGTATTTTGCGACGGTTACGACGAGAACAAGATCATCAAATTCCTGCTTACAGCATCAGAGGTTGGGAGCATCTTCAAAAAAGGAGCAACCTTGTCAGCTGCTATGGGCGGTTGCCAGGCCGAGATCGGCGTATCATCAGCCATGGCTGCAGCAGGCTTAACTGAATGCCTGGGCGGCACACAAAGGCAGGTACTAATGGCTGCCGAAATAGCAATGGAGCATCACCTTGGCCTAACCTGCGATCCTATCGGCGGCTTAGTACAGGTTCCCTGCATCGAACGTAATACCATGGGTGCCATCAAAGCCATCACAGCATCACAACTGGCCTTGCAAAGTAATCCCGATAACGCCAAAGTAAGCTTAGATGCCGTAGTAAAAACCATGTGGCAAACCGCATTGGACATGAACTCAAAATACAAAGAAACATCAGATGGTGGTTTAGCTATCCAAATACCATTGAGCCTGCCCGAGTGTTAAGTTAAACGAAAGGAATAATAACCCCAATAACTCAAAAGGGGGGGATAAAGTAAGAATATTTTCGACTTTATCGTCAGATTTGTCACTTATTGAAGAATGGCTACTTAGCCAACTGCGCTGCCACTTGCGTAGAAAGTTGCCCAACCCAAAGCCCATACATTTTAGCCGAAGGGTGCAGTCCGTCAAAAGCGATCAAAGCCGGATCAAAAGCTGCCTGGCGCGATATTCCGGTAATATCCAGGTAATTTACCCCGGCTTTCAGGCTCTCTTCTTTATTAATGGCGTTAAACTGATCTATCTCCGTGGCTATTTTTGTTTTGTTGGATGTAGCTGCGAAAGGGGTAACACTATAATCCGGAATAGATAAAACAAAAACTCTTAATTTATTGCCGCTTGCAAAACCAATAGCGGTATTTAGTAACTGCACAAATTCGGTGCGGTAATCGGTTTGGCTATAGCCACGGTATTGGTTGTTCACGCCAATCAGCAAAGTAACAACATCGTATTTCTGTGTTAGATTAGCTTGCGTTATAGCGTTTTTCAAATCGCCGGTGGTCCATCCGGTAACGGCAATAATTTTTGGCGTGGTAAGTCCATAACCTTTATCTGCCATAAAACTTTTAAGCTGATACGGGAATGAACTCGTCAACTCAACAGATTCACCAATGGTATATGAGTCGCCCAACGCAAGGTAGGTATAAGGCCCTTTCAAATTTACTGGTGCACTGCTGCTTTGCTCTGTTGTTTGTTCAGTTTCCATAGCTTTTTTATCACAACCGGCTAAAGTTGCAAGGCTCAATAAAATTAAGATCATCCCTTTCATACCACATCCATTTCAAATAATACGGAAATATGGTGTAGTAAAGTTTTTTTAACTTCATTTATATTTACTTCATGGCCCAGTTCGGCCTGTATTGATGTTACCGCTTTATCATCAATGCCACAAGGCACTATGTTCTTAAAATAATCCAGATCGGTATTTACATTAAATGCGAAACCATGCATGGTTACCCACCGGCTGCAGCGTACACCCAAAGCGCAAATTTTTCGCGCCTTTTCGGGGATCGCAGCATCAAGCCAAACACCAGTATAACCTTCGTATCGCTCACCTTTCAAACCATATTCGGCCATAGTTAAAATCACGGCTTCTTCCAGCGTGCGCAGGTACAGGTGTATATCGGTAAAAAAATTATCCAGATCCAATATTGGGTAACCTACAATTTGGCCCGGCCCGTGATAGGTAATATCGCCGCCACGGTTAATAGGGTAGTAGGTAGCTTGCTTATCTTTCAGGCCTTGTTCATCTAAAAGCAAATGCTCCGGCTTGCCGCTTTTACCTAAAGTATAAACATGCGGGTGCTCACAAAAAACAAGGTAATTGGGCGTTTTTGAATCCCAGGTACTACCCGGTTTTTCTGTTTCGCTGTTGCGGAGATCTATCTTCAACTTTACTGTTGCCGCAAATACTTCTTCCTGCTTTTCCCAGGCTTGCTTGTAATCAACCAAACCCCAATCCTGAAACTCTACTTCTTTATTCTTCATTACATTCCCTTCACGTAGCCAATCATATAATCACCAAAAGGCATATAGTTTACATTATAATCCAGGTTTATCTCGTCGCCTTTTACAATCTTAGCTTTAATGGTACCCGCCTGGTGCCAACCCGGCAACTCCAAATGGATATGATCTAGAAACGAGATCACCTTGCGGCCATTACATTTATAAACAGCTTCCTTAGCGCACCAGCAAACATAAAGCTGCTCAACTTTGTGCTCGGGTTCAATCAGGGCCAGCTCTTTGGGGCTCATAAACTTGTGGGCTATACGCTCTACCTTTTGGCTCACCAGTTCAATATCAATACCAACAGGCTTGCTTTTGCTCAGCATTACGGCGGCATAATCAAACGAATGGCTTAATGAGATATGGTAAGGCATATTAACCAAATAGGGCTTACCATGCTCGTCAACCTGGCAATCAATATACTCGGCTGTGTTCAACATCGTGCGCAACAACACACGCGTACCCAGCCAGTGCAGGTGGCGCTTCCCGTTCCCTAACGATTCGATATAAGCCTGTTCGCGGGCGTTTAACTGCAGTTGTTGGTATAGTTCGGCAGCTTCCTCTTCTATCTTCCAAAGAGCAAACTCCGTATCCTCATCAACCTGCATTCTAAAGGCTATAGCCATAATGTAAAATTGCAAATAACGCGCAAAGTTATATCAAATAATTCTAATTTAGGCCTATCACATAAGCATATGATTTTATCCGATAAACGCATTTTAGAAGAGATAGATAAAGGCAATATCATCATCGAGCCATTTAACCGCGAAAAGTTGGGAACCAACTCGTACGATGTGCATTTGGGCAAATACCTGGCCAATTACAAAAGCCGAACTCTTGATGCCAAAGTGCACAATGAGATAGAACATTTTGAGATCCCTAAAACAGGTTTTATACTACAACCCAACACACTGTACCTGGGAGTAACTATGGAATACACCGAGACTCATGCTCATGTCCCCTTCCTCGAAGGCAAATCAAGTACCGGCCGTTTGGGTATCGATATTCACGCCACGGCGGGTAAAGGCGACGTAGGTTTCTGCAATACGTGGACACTAGAGATCTCTGCAACGCAACCCGTACGCATTTACGCGGGCATGCCCATTGGCCAACTCATTTATTTTGTTGTGGAAGGTGAGATCGAAACCTTGTATAATTCAAAAAGCAATGCCAAATACAACAACCCAACAACCAAACCGGTTGAAAGCATGATGTGGAAGAATAAATTCTAAATATATTCCTCTGATAACACCACTCCCGGCTTAATATAGATATTTAATATCTATATTTATCGCAACTATGACATATAAGCATATTATTGTTATTGTTGCTTTGCTTGCAATAGTAACAGGTTTATCAGCATTCGTAAAGCTGGATGATGATGTAATTCAAAAAGCAACTACCCAACTCGCTCAATGGGTAAAAAATGATCCACAAGAAAAAGTATATCTCCATCTTGATAAACCTTATTACGCCATTGGTGATGATATCTGGTTTAAAGCCTATATTACAACAGGCAGCAAACACCTGCCATCAACCATAAGTAACATCATTAATGTTGAGTTACTTAACGACCTGGATTCGGTTACGGCCAAACTCCGCCTGCCTATTACCGCGGGCGTTGCCTGGGGCGATTTTAAACTGGCCGATTCACTGGCCGAAGGTAACTATCGCATCCGCGCATACACCAACTGGATGCGCAACGCTGGCGAAGCTTACTTTTTTGATAAAACCATACAGGTAGGCAACAGCGTTAACAATACAGTATTTACCAATACTACCTATACTTACAAAACGCAAAATAACCAGCAGCTTGTAACTGCTGTAATTAACTATACAGATGCCAGGGGGAATGCCTATATCGCTAAAGAAGTTGACTATACTATCAACTTAAACGATAAACAAATAAAACAAGGAAAAGGCGTTACCGGTGATAACGGGAGCATTACCCTAACCTTTGCAAATAACGGAACAAAGCCATTTACCAATGGGAATATTACAACCAATATCCGGTTAGATATAAGGCCAAAATATATCACTAAAGTTATCCCCCTGAAAGCAACATCCACTAAAATTGATATGCAATTCTTTCCCGAAAGTGGTTACCTGGTTAATGGTATCCGCAGCAAGGTTGCATTTAAAGCACTTGGTGCCGATGGTTTAGGTGTTGATGTTAAAGGTACCGTAGTGGACGAGCAAAATAATGAAGTTACTCAATTGGCTTCGCAACATTTAGGCATGGGCTTTTTTTCTATTACGCCCGAGGCCGGTAAAACCTACACTGCAAAACTTATCTACGCCGATGGTACTGATGCCAGTTTACCGTTGCCGGCAGCAAATGATAAAGGATATGTATTAAGTGTTTATAACAATCCCGAATCGCCTGATGTTTCGGTTAAAATATCCCTAAGTCAATCAACCTTTCAGGAAAGTCAGGGTAGCGAGATCAGTTTGGTGGCCCAGGCAAGCGGTACTATTGTTTACGCAGCTAAAACCAAATTGGAATCAGCCGTATTTACCACCCATATTCCACGCACCCGCTTTTTATCAGGCATTGTGCAATTCACGCTATTCTCGGCCAAAGGTGAGCCGTTAAATGAGCGTATCATCCTGGTTCAAAACCCCGATTTACTAAATCTTTCATTAAATACCCCAAAACAAGTCTTTACCACACGCGAAAAGGTAAAATTGGATATCTCCGCTAAAAACAAAGATGGGGAGCCTGTAATTGGTGCGTTTTCAGTAGCGGTTATTGACGAAAGTAAAGTACCGGTTGATGAAACTACCGAAAATACCATCCTGTCAAATATTTTGCTTACATCTGATATTAAAGGATATGTAGAAAAGGCTAATTATTATTTCGCCAACATCAACGAAAAAACACAGGCCGATCTGGATGTGTTGATGCTTACCCAGGGTTACCGAAGATTCTCGTGGCAGCAGGTTATCAATAATAATTTTTTGCCACCTGCTTTTGGAGCCGAAAAAACTATAGCCATTGCTGGCCATGTTACCAACCTCGATGATAAGCCTATCCCCCACGCTAAAGTTAAATTACTATCAACCGCTGGCGGCCTGTTTATATTAGATACCCTTGCCGATGCCCAGGGTAAGTTTGTTTTTAACAATTTATTATTTACCGATAGCGTTAAATTTGTTTTACAGGCCCGTACTCCGAAAGATGGCAAAAACGTAAAAATTGATCTGGATAACATAGCTCCGCAAGCGGTAAGTAAAAGCAAAAACACTGGCGATATCGAAGTTAATATCAATACTAAAATGGCCTCGTATTTGCAGAATAGCAAAAAACAGTATGACAATTTTTTAAATAACGGAATTATTAAGAGGGGAATAACACTTAGCGAAGTTTCTATCGCCGGCAAAAAAAATCCCGTATTTAGCTCAGGTAATTTAAACGGAGCGGGCCATGCCGATAAAATTGTTACCGCCGAAAAGCTGATAAACTGCACCAATCTGATAGATTGTTTACCGTATCTCATAAATGTGTCTGTTAAAAGTGGTGTAGTCTATTTGCCGGGTATTCATAATATGGGTGGCGAAGTTCCTATGCTTATCGTTGTTGATGGAATATATATGGATTCTGCTTTTCTACAATCAGTTTTAGCCTCAGATGTAGAAAGTGTTGAAGTTTTAAAAAGCCCTATGTATACCTCTATATACGGGGCAAGAGCAGCGGGTGGAGTACTCGTAGTTAATATGAAAAAAGGTCCCGGTAATTCTGACTATAAACGTTACTCTCCGGATATGGTTACCTATAAAGCTACCGGTTATCATAAAACCAGAGAGTTTTATTCGCCACAATATGATGATGTTAAAACCAATGCCAAAGTTGCCGATCTGCGAACAACAATATACTGGCATCCCAATGTTATAACTGATAAAAATGGAAGTGCCAGCATACAGTTTTTCAACACAGATAGCCCAGGTACATACAGGGTTGTGATAGAAGGTATTGATGCAAGTGGCAACATTGGTAGGCAGGTGTACCGTTACAGGGTTATGTAAAACATAATTATTTCTATTTTTATATGGTATTTAGTTATCATGAAAAAAAAGGCAATATTTTTATTAGCTTGTTTAAGCGTCTTTTTTGCATTGTCGGGCTTTGCGAAAGGTGCTCTTTATCAAAAAGCCGCCGGCAAACTGCTAAATGATAACTTGCAAGAAAAAATTTACCTGCATTTTGATAAACCTTATTACGCTGCAGGTGATAATATTTGGTTTAAGGCCTACATTACAACAGGAGCAAAGCATCAACTCTCAACAATAAGTTCAGTACTCAACGTCGAGTTGATCGACGAACGTGATTCAGTTCGGCAGCACATTAAACTCCCCATTATAGCTGGTGTAGCCTGGGGTGATTTTAAGCTTGATGAATCGCTTACTGATGGCAATTACCGCATACGCGCCTACACCAACTGGATGCGTAATGCCAGTAACGAATTCTTTTTTGACAAAACCATACAATTGGGTGCTGGAGTAAATAATGTTGTTTCAACCACTGTAAACTATAATTATTCAAATCAGAACGGGCAGCAAAAAACCAATGCACTTATCCAATATGCCGATGCCAGCGGTAACCCGTATGTTGGTAAAGAGATAACCTACACTGTTATGCTTGATGGAAGTAACACTCAAAAAGGTAGGGTAATTACAAATGCCAACGGAAGTATCAGTATTGATTTTGAGAATAAAGTTCCTTCCAAATCCGGCATTATCTCAACAGCCATCAAATTAAAACCCGATTTAAAACCTATAATTAAAATAATCCCGGTAAAGGCAACCACTGGTAAAGTTGATATCGGGTTTTTCCCCGAAAGCGGTAGTCTGGTTAACAATGTGCCTTGCAAAGTGGCTTTCAAAGCTGTTGGTACCGATGGTTTGGGTGTAGATTTGAAAGGGATAATATCGGATAATGATGGCAAACGGGTTGCTATAATAGAGTCTCAGCATTTAGGAATGGGCTTTTTTTACATTACCCCACAAGCCAACAAAACCTACACGGCTCAAATAACATATCCCGATGGTAAGGGGGATGTATTAACCTTACCTGCTGCCAATAACAACGGGTATGTGCTATCAGTTAATAATGATCTTTCTTCGCCTGATGTTATCGTGAATGTATTACAAAATCAGGCAACGTATAAAGAAAACTCTGCTACCGGCTTTACTTTGGTAGCTCAGGTCGGGAGTAAAGTTATTATAACAAAGATCGATGCCGAGACTACTTCTTTCCCCGTCAGGTTGCCACGTGATCGATTTCCTACCGGGATAGCCGTTTTTACACTTTTTAATGCAAAGGGTGATCCATTGAACGAGCGTATAGCCTTCATTCAAAATCCAGATCTGTTAGATATTGATCTACATACAGCCAAACAAACCTTTGCCCCGCGCGAAAAGGTTAAACTTAATATGGTGGCTAAAAATAAAGCTGGCCAACCGGTTAACGGAGCATTTTCTATAGCAGTGATTGACGAAACCAAAGTGCCATTTGATGAAGGTAGTGAGCATACCATATTAACCGATCTGTTGCTTACCTCAAATATCAAGGGCTATGTAGAAAAGCCAAACTACTATTTCAACAACGTGAATGATAAAACCCGGGCTCATCTTGATCTGCTGATGCTTACTCAGGGTTATCGCCATTTTTCATTAATGCCAACCGCGCAAACGGCTACCGGCCTCGCTTTCGAAGTCGAAAAATCCTTAAATATTACCGGCCATATCAAAACTTTAAATGGTAAGCCAATACAACATGGTAAGGTTTCTTTACTATCAACAAGTGGAGGAGTCTTTTATTTAGATACCGTTGCCGATGAGGATGGTCGTTTTATTTTTAAAGGTTTGGTATTTACCGATACTGTGAAATTTATGGTTCAGGCCCGTACTTCAAACAATAACAGGGATGTTGAAATAACACTCGATAACATCGAGCCGCAAGCTGTAACCCACAATAAAAATACCGGCGATATTATGGTGAACATCAGCAATAATATGGCATCTTATCTGCAAAACAACAAAAAACAATACACCAGTTTGTTAAAATATGGATTGATTAGCAAAAGCATTACGCTTAAAGAAGTTGCCATAGCGGATATTAAAAACCCACCACCAGGTACTGGTAACTTAAATGGAGCCGGCCATGCCGATAAGATTGTTACTGCCGAAAAACTAATTAATTGTTTAAATTTTATTGATTGTTTAAAATACAACTTCGGGATCAAATTTGTAAACGATACCGCTTATCTGCCATACGCTGCAACCTTAGGAATAACAAAGCCGAGCATGCTCATCATTATCGACGGTGTAAATGTTGATCCATTAGCTTTGGTTTCGCTCACTTCAACTGATGTATTGAGTGCCGAACTTTTACGTAGTCCTGAGTATCTCTCGTTATACGGATCAAAAGGTGGAGGAGGGGTATTAATAGTAACAACCAAACATGGCGATGAGGATACTCCTGTAAAGCGCTATTCGCCAGGTATATTAACCTACGCTCCAATAGGCTATCACAAAATAAGGCAATTTTACGCACCACGATATGATGATCCAAAGATCAATCCCAAAGTTGCCGATTTGCGTACAACCATTTATTGGCAGCCAAATATCATCACCGATAAAAACGGCACTGCCAGCTTAGAATTTTTTAATGCCGATACCCCCGGAACATACCGTGCCGTTATTGAAGGTATTGATGGCTATGGCAACATTGGAAGGCAGGTGTACAGGTATAAAGTGCAGTAATTACGATGCAATAGTCTCAGTAGCTCTCTTTACAGCTATCTTCCTAACCTGTTCAGCAATACCGGCTGCATTATAACCGCACTCGGCCCAAAGCTCAGGCTGTTCGCCATGCTCAATAAACTCATCAGGGATACCTAAACGAATCACCTGCGCCTTATAGTTATGATCACTCATAAACTCAATAACCGCGCTGCCAGCGCCGCCTTGCAAACAACCATCCTCAACAGTAATCACTTTATCAAACTTGGTGAATACCTCGTGTAATAAAGCTTCGTCAAGCGGTTTAACAAAACGCAGATCATAATGTGCAGGGTGATAACCTTCGGAATTTAACACATCAAAAGCCTTAACAACCTCGTTGCCAATAGCGCCTATTGATAATACCGCAACATCCTCACCATCGCAAATTCTGCGGCCTTTACCTACCGGGATAGCTTTCATCGGGCGTTGCCAGTCAACCATCACACCATTACCACGGGGGTAACGTATCACAAACGGACCCATGTTTTCCTGCTGGGCAGTAAACATCAGGTTCCGCAATTCTTCTTCATTCATCGGGGCGCTAACCGTCATGTTCGGTATGCAGCGCATGTAGGCCAAATCGTAAGCGCCATGATGTGTAGCGCCATCGGCACCGGCAAAACCTGCACGATCCAAACAGAAAACAACGTTCAGCTTTTGTATGGCCACATCATGTATCACCTGATCATAGGCCCGTTGCATAAAGCTCGAGTAAATATTACAGAAAGGTACCAAACCCTGTGTAGCCAACCCTGCCGAAAACGTAACCGCGTGCTGCTCGGCAATACCTACATCAAAAGCGCGGTTAGGCATAGCCTTCATCATAATATTTAACGAGCATCCACTCGGCATAGCCGGGGTGATACCCATTATTTTAGAATTAGCCTCGGCCAGTTCAACTATAGTATGGCCAAAAACATCCTGGTATTTAGGTGGCTGTGGCTTATCGTAAACCGTTTTTTTGATCTCGCCGGTAATTTTATCAAACAAGCCGGGAGCGTGCCATTTGGTTTGGTCCTTTTCAGCTAAAGCATAACCCTTACCTTTAACGGTAACGCAATGCAAAAGCTTAGGGCCGGGTATATCGCGCAGGTCTTTCAGCACACCGGCTAAATGTTCCACGTCGTGCCCGTCAATAGGACCAAAGTATCTAAATTGTAACGATTCAAATAGGTTACTCTTTTTCAACAAGGTACCCTTAATACTTTTCTCTATCTTCTTAGCCAGCTTAAAAGCATCCGGCCCGAACGACGATATCTTAGCCAGCATACTGGCAATATCATCCCTAAAGCGGTTATAAGGTCTTGAAGTTGATATATCAGTTAAATACTCTTTCAGCGCGCCCACGTTCTGATCGATAGCCATATTGTTATCGTTCAGAATAACTAACAGGTTACTGTTCTCGATACCGGCATGGTTCAAAGCCTCAAAAGCCATTCCTGCCGTCATCGATCCATCACCTATCACGGCAACGTGCTGCCTGTCATCTTCACCTTTATAGTGCGATGCAACAGCCATACCCAAAGCTGCTGATATGGAAGTAGAAGAGTGCCCAACTCCAAAAGTATCATATTCACTTTCGCTGCGTTTAGGGAAACCGCTGATGCCGCCATGTACCCTATTGGTATCAAAAACATCACGACGGCCGGTCAGTATTTTATGACCATAAGCCTGGTGACCAACGTCCCAAACCAACTGGTCGTATGGAGTATTCAGCACATAATGCAGGGCTACAGTCAACTCCACCACACCTAAACTGGCGCCAAAGTGGCCCCCATTAACCGAAACAATGTCAATAATATACTGACGGAGTTCGTGGCTAAGCTGTTTAAGTTCTTCCGGTTTAAGTTGCTTTAAATCAGAAGGGTAGTTTATCTGTTGTAGTAAATTTCCCGCCGATACTTTCATTAATTATGCTCCAGTAAAATAAAGATACAAATTAAGCTATTTATTGCCTAAAATCCACATAAATCCATGTCATTTCTTTCAGGTTAATTTGGTTGCCAATAACTTGAATAACCAGAATAATAAAATATGGGTATTTATGGGTGTTTTTTAGATTCGATTCATCGTCACCTCTCACCACCACGTCATTGCGAGCGATAGCGTGGACAACCGACCGATAGGGAGCTCATTAATGCCATTGAAAAAATAAACAACACATTAATAATCTCTACATAGGCAGGTCGATAATGCTCATCGAACCCAATAACTTCATAAACCAAAGTAACAAAACATGGGTAAATATGGGTATTTTCAAATAACGATCTGCGCCACGCGCCATGCGCTTCGCTCAATCTTAAAGATACAAAAAATCTCACAAATTCCCTTATTTTTGAACTACTCATGGCCGAAGAAAGTTTCGAAATTCATCTCCCTCAGTTCGAAGGCCCGTTCGATCTGCTCCTGTTCTTCATCGAACGGGATGAACTGGATATTCACGAAATCTCCATTTCTAAAATAACCGACGATTTCCTCGATTATCTTCACCACATGAACAGCCTTAACATGGAGCTGGCCAGCGAGTTCATCTTCGTAGCTGCAACCCTCATGCGCATCAAAGCTAAAATGTTGCTTCCGCGATACGAGCTTGACGCTGAAGGCAACGAAATAGACCTTAAGCAAGACCTCATCCGTAAACTCATCGAATACAAAAAATTCAAAGTAGTATGCGAAGAGCTCAAACCGATGGAAGAAGAGCGCCTCAAGCAAGAAAAACGAGGATATATCCATTTAGATATGGAAGCCGTAGCCGAACTATCGGCCCCCGGCGAAGAACTCGAAAGTTTCGATCTGTATAAACTGATGCTGGTTTACAGCCGCGTAATGGCCCGCTACAAAACCCAAACTCGCGAAGTAAAGCACACCGTAGTACAATATCCCTACACAATCGAAAAACAAAAAAAAGCCATCGCCGCCCTACTCTCTATTAATCTTCGCCTAGATTTTGATGCGATGCGCAAGAACTCCGAAAATCGTGTCCACTTCGTCTACAATTTCCTCGCCGTATTAGAAATGCTCCAGCAAGAATTGGTAGATATCCAAATAGGCCTAGGTTACAACAACTTCTGGATCTCGCCAAAAGCGTAAACATCACAAACCGCTATGTCATTTCGAACGAGGAATAATAGAGCAAAGCTCTATTAACCGACGAGAGAAATCTTCTGCTCTTGCATGTAGCGTCAATGTATAACGAAGCAATCGCACACAAAAGCTTTTTCCTATCGTCGAAATGAAACCATGTTAATATCTTTTCAAAAAGTGCAAAACTCATCACAAATTTCCTACCCCAAAAAACCAAACCAAATAAAATTTGGTTAACTTCGCCGCATAATTCAACCCCAATGAAAAGAGATAAACTTATTTTTGAATTACTTGAAGAAGAGCAACAACGCCAGGAAGAAGGCTTGGAGTTGATCGCGTCAGAAAACTTTGTAAGCAAGCAGGTTATGGAAGCCGCCGGTTCGGTAGCAACCAATAAATATGCCGAAGGTTTACCCGGAAAGCGCTATTATGGTGGCTGCCAGATTGTTGACGAGATAGAAACCATTGCTATCGAGCGCGCCAAAC